>Ga0208636_100065_pt1 | contig 89297 bp, 85 predicted proteins | sample LakWasM103_HOW12_2_FD_183921 | JGI IMG/M metagenome (GOLD analysis project Ga0208636, IMG submission 183921) | Freshwater sediment methanotrophic microbial communities from Lake Washington under simulated oxygen tension - Sediment Metagenome... | ecosystem: Environmental > Aquatic > Freshwater >... | reverse complement strand
CCCACCAGCGCGTCGAGAAGGTCACCGACTTCCTGACCGAAGGCCAGATCGTCAAGGTCAAGGTGCTGGAGACCGACGAGAAGGGTCGCATCAAGCTGTCGATGAAGGCCCTGATCGACCGCGACGCTGCGCCCGCATTCGCACCGCAGGCAGCGCCCGTCGCCGCCCCGGTGGCCGAAGAAGGCACGGCCGAGTAAGGCCTGGCAGTGAAGGCCATCGCCATCACGCAGCCGGGCGCGCCCGAGGTGCTGCAGCTGGTCAGCCGACCCGACCCCGTCGCCGGGGCAGGGGAGTGCCTGATCGGCGTGCAGGCCTACGGCATCAATCGCCCGGATGTGCTGCAACGCAAGGGCGCTTACCCGCCGCCTCCCGGTGCCAGCGATCTGCCTGGCCTGGAAGTGGCGGGGCGCATTGTTGCGGGCGATGCGCAGGCCCTGGCTGCGGCCGGCCTGCACATTGGCGACGCGGTCTGCGCGCTGGTGGCGGGCGGTGGCTATGCCGAGCTTTGCGCGGCCCCCGTGGCGCAATGCCTGCCGGTGCCGGATGGCTGGAGCATGGCCGAGGCGGCCAGCCTGCCCGAGACCTTCTTCACCGTCTGGAGCAATGTGTTCGAGCGGGCGCGTCTGCAGCCCGGCGAAAGCATCCTGATCCATGGCGGCAGCAGCGGCATCGGCGTGACGGCGATCCAGTTGGCCAAGGCCTTTGGTGCCAAGGTGCTGGTGACGGTGGGCAATGCCGAGAAGGCCGCGGCCTGCCTGAAGCTGGGCGCCGATGTGGCGATCAACTATCGCACGCAGGACTTCGTGGCCGAGGTCAAGGCGGCGACCGCGGGCCGTGGCGTGGATGTGATCCTCGACATGGTGGCGGGCGACTATGTGGCCCGCAACGTGCAGTGCCTGGCCGACGACGGCCGGGCCGTCATCATCGCGGTGCAGGGTGGCGTCAAGGCCGAGTTCGATGCGGGTCAGGTCTTGCGCCGGCGTCTGACCATCAGTGGCTCGACGCTCAGGCCGCGCTCGCTCGAGTTCAAGGCCGGCATTGCGCGCGCGCTGCGCGCGCATGTCTGGCCCTTGCTGGCGGCGCGCACCATTGCGCCGGTGGTCTACAAACAATTGCCAGCCGATCAGGCCGCTGCCGCGCACGCACTCATGGAGTCGGGTGAGCATGTGGGCAAGATCGTGCTGAGCTGGTAAGTTGGAGTGTTAGCGATGCGCAAGAAGTTGGTGGTGGGCAATTGGAAGATGCACGGCAACCGTGCCGCCAATGCCTTGTTGCTGACCGGCTTGAAGGAGGCGGGTCCGTGGAACGCCGATGTGGCGGTCTGCGTGCCGTTTCCCTACATCACCGAGACCGCCCTGGCGCTGACCGGCCAGGCGGTGGCCTTTGGTGCCCAGGACTGCTCGGCCCATGAGCAGGGCGCCTACACCGGCGAGGTCTCGTCGGCCATGCTGGCCGACATCGGTTGCCGCTATGTCATCGTCGGCCACTCCGAGCGTCGCGCCTATCACCATGAGAGCGATCAGCTGGTGGCCGACAAGGCCAAGGCTGCGCTCGCGCATGGCGTGACGCCCATCGTCTGTGTGGGTGAAACCCTGGCCGAGCGCGAGGCGGGGCAGACCGAGGCGGTGGTGAAGCGCCAGCTGGCCGCGGTGATCCATACGCTGACGCATTGCATTGGCGAGATCGTGTTGGCCTATGAGCCGGTGTGGGCGATCGGCACCGGCCTCACCGCTTCGCCCGAACAGGCGCAGGCGGTGCACGCCGTGTTGCGCAAGCAGCTCGCCGCCGCGACGCAGAAGGCCGACGCGATGCGCATTCTGTATGGCGGTAGCGTCAAGCCCGACAACGCTGTGCAACTGTTTGCCCAGCCCGACATCGACGGCGGCCTGATCGGCGGCGCCGCCCTCAAGGCTGCAGACTTCTCGGCCATCTGCCGCGCTGCCGGCTGAGCCCATAACAAGGCGATGCGGCCGAGGCGGCCGCGATCGCGAATGATTTCCTGGAGAGTTTGAGATGCAAGTGTTGATGAATCTGGTACTGATCGTGCAACTGCTGAGCGCCCTGGCGATGATCGGCCTGGTGCTGGTGCAGCATGGCAAGGGTGCCGATATGGGCGCCTCGTTCGGCAGCGGTGCCTCGGGCAGCCTGTTCGGCGCCACCGGCAGCGCCAACTTCCTGTCGCGCAGCACGGCGGTGTGCGCCACGCTGTTCTTTGTCTGCACCCTGGGCCTGGCCTATCTGGGCAGCCGCGGCAGTGCGGCTCCGGCGGGTGGCGAAAGCGTGCTGGACCGTGCCGCTCCGACGGCGCCTGCGGCACCCGCATCCGGCGCGGCTGCCGTGCCGACCAGCCTGCCCGCGGCACCGGCTTCCGCAGCCTCGAACTGAGTCGCAAAAATACAGCGAATCTCGCTGGGGCCTTGAAATTTCGGTATAGAATTCAAGGCTGTCTCGGAAGCAATCCTCAAGCAACCGAATAACAGGCAAGCGCCGACGTGGTGAAATTGGTAGACACGCTATCTTGAGGGGGTAGTGGCGAAAGCTGTGCGAGTTCGAGTCTCGCCGTCGGCACCAAACAATGCGATCGAGATCGTCAGTTAACATCCCAGGGTTGGAGCCCGACGATGTGTTGGTGATGTTGGTTGTGGCGCCCTGTAGTGGTGAAGGTTTGACGAAGGTCATGCCGGAAGCTGCGAAGGGACTAGGCGGGCGCAGTCCGTGAGCGATACTCCATCGCCAACGGCGCGCCCGTTGCTTTTGTCGAATATGTTGCTGCTGGGCCTGGAGGCCGCAGGGCAGCGCAACCGAGAGCAAAAACTGTGAATCTGGAACAGTACCTCCCCGTCATCCTCTTTATCTTGGTCGGCGCAGCGGTAGGTATAGCGCCCCAGGTTCTGGGCTTCCTGCTGGGACCCAATCGGCCGGATCAGGCCAAAAACTCCCCTTACGAATGTGGCTTCGAGGCCTTTGAAGACGCGCGCATGAAATTCGATGTGCGCTATTACCTCGTGGCCATTCTCTTCATTTTGTTTGACCTGGAAATCGCCTTCCTGTTTCCCTGGGCCGTGGCCCTGCGCGAAATTGGAGCCACGGGTTTCTGGGCCATGATGATTTTCCTGGGCATTCTGGTCGTGGGCTTTGCCTACGAGTGGAAAAAAGGCGCCCTGGACTGGGAATAAACTGCTCTGACGCGAAGGCACGCCCCATGGGTATCGAAGGCGTTTTGAAGGAAGGCTTCGTCACCACCTCGGTGGACAAGCTGATTAACTGGTCCAAGACCGGTTCACTGTGGCCGATGACCTTTGGTCTGGCTTGCTGTGCGGTGGAGATGATGCATGCCGGTGCGGCGCGCTACGACATCGACCGCTTCGGCATGTTGTTCCGTCCGAGCCCGCGCCAGTCCGATCTGATGATCGTGGCCGGCACCCTGTGCAACAAGATGGCGCCGGCGCTGCGCAAGGTCTACGACCAGATGGCCGAGCCGCGCTGGGTCTTGTCGATGGGCTCCTGCGCCAACGGCGGCGGCTACTACCACTACAGCTATTCGGTGGTGCGCGGCTGCGATCGCATCGTGCCGGTGGACGTGTACGTGCCTGGTTGCCCGCCCACCGCCGAGGCCTTGCTCTATGGCATCTTGCAGCTGCAGGCCAAGATCCGCCGTGAGAACACCATCGCACGCTGAAGGCTGCCATCAATGAGCAAACTTGATACCTTGCAGGCCGCACTGGAGAAGGTGCTGGCCGGCCAGATTCTGGAACTCAAGCGCGAGTTCGACGAAATCACCATCCGCGTCTCGCCCGCCGACTACCTGGCCGTGGCCAAGACGCTGCGCGACCATTCGGAGCTGCGCTTCGAGCAGCTGATCGACCTGTGCGGCCTGGACTACAGCGCCTACGGCGACGGTGGCTATGAAGGCCCGCGTTATGCGGTGGCCTCGCACCTGCTGTCGGTCAACAAGAACTGGCGCCTGCGCCTGAAGGTGTTCTGCGCCGACGATGATTTCCCCTGCGTGGCGGCCGTCACGCCGATCTGGAATTCGGCCAATTGGTTCGAGCGCGAAGCCTTCGACCTCTACGGCATCATCTTTGAAGGCCACGAGGACCTGCGTCGCATCCTGACCGACTACGGTTTCATCGGTCACCCGATGCGCAAGGACTTCCCGACCCAGGGGCATGTGGAAATGCGCTACGACGCCGAGCAGAAGCGCGTGATCTACCAGCCGGTGACGATTGAGCTGCGTGAGATCACGCCGCGCGTCATCCGCGAAGACAACTACGGCGGGCTGTAAAACCATGGCCGATATCAAGAACTACACCCTCAACTTCGGGCCTCAGCATCCGGCCGCGCACGGCGTGCTGCGCCTGGTGCTGGAGCTGGACGGCGAAGTGATCCAGCGCGCCGATCCGCATATCGGCCTGCTGCACCGCGCCACCGAGAAGCTGGCCGAGACCAAGACCTACATCCAGTCGCTGCCCTATATGGACCGGCTCGACTATGTGTCGATGATGGCCAACGAGCATGCCTACTGCCTGGCGATCGAGAAGATGCTGGGCGTGGACGTGCCGCTGCGCGCGCAATACATCCGCGTGATGTTTGCCGAGATCACGCGCCTGCTGAACCACCTGCTGTGGATCGGCGCGCATGGCATCGATTGCGGCGCCATGAACATCCTCATCTACGCCTTCCGCGAGCGCGAGGATCTGTTCGACATGTACGAGGCGGTGTCGGGCGCGCGCATGCACGCGGCCTATTTCCGTCCGGGCGGCGTCTACCGCGACCTGCCGGACAGCATGCCGCAGTACCAGGTCTCGAAGATCAAGAACGCCAAGACCATCGCGATGCTGAACGAGAACCGTTCGGGCACGCTGCTGGACTTCATCGACGACTTCTGCGCGCGCTTCCCCAAGAACGTCGACGACTACGAAACCCTGCTGACCGACAACCGCATCTGGAAGCAACGCACCGTGGGCATCGGCGTCGTCAGCCCCGAGCGCGCGCTCAACATGGGCTTCAGCGGCCCGATGCTGCGCGGCTCCGGCATCGCCTGGGATCTGCGCAAGACCCAGCCCTACGATGTCTACGCCCAGATGGATTTCGACATTCCGGTGGGCACCAACGGCGACACCTACGACCGCTACCTGGTGCGCATGGAAGAGATGCGCCAGTCCAACCGCATCATCAAGCAGTGCGTGGACTGGCTGCGCGCCAATCCCGGCCCGGTCATCACCGACAACCACAAGGTGGCACCGCCCGCCCGTGTCGACATGAAGTCGAACATGGAAGAGCTGATTCACCATTTCAAGCTCTTCACCGAAGGCTTCCGCGTGCCCGAGGGCGAGGCCTATGTGGGCGTCGAGCATCCCAAGGGCGAGTTCGGCATCTACATCGTCAGCGACGGTGCCAACAAGCCTTACCGCCTGAAGATCCGTGCGCCGGGCTTCTCGCATCTGGCCGCGCTGGATGAGATGGCCAAGGGCCACATGATTGCCGACGCCGTTGCCGTGATCGGCACCATGGATATCGTTTTTGGTGAGATCGATCGATGAGCGCCACCACCTATGTGATCAGCGAGGCCACGCGCGCTCGCTTCGACCGCGAAGTCGCGAAGTACCCGGCCGAGCAGAAGCAGTCGGCCGTGATGGCCTGCCTGTCCATCGTGCAGCAGGAGCAGGGCTATGTGTCGCGCGAGAGCGAAGACGCCATCGCCGCCTACCTGGGCATGCCGGCCATCGCGGTGTACGAGGTCACGACCTTCTACAACATGTACAACCAGCGGCAGCTGGGCAAGTTCAAGCTCAACGTCTGCACCAACCTGCCTTGCCTGCTGCGCAACGGCCAGCAGGCGCTGGACCATCTGTGCCAGAAGCTGGGCGTGGAAGAGGGCGGCACCACCGCCGATGGCCTCTTCACCGTGCAGAAATGCGAGTGCCTGGGCGCCTGCGCCGATGCGCCGGTGATGCTGGTGAACGATCGCCAGATGTGCAGCTTCATGAGCCATGAGCGTCTCGACGAACTGGTCGACGTGCTCAAGGCCAATTCCAACAATTCGGCCAAGAACTGAGGGAAGAGAAATAGCATGCTGGATCTCTCCAAGTTTCAAGCCAAGGGCGTCGAAACCTGTTTCCACGACCGCCACCTCGGCCCGCAGATCTATGCCGGCCTGAACGGCAGCAACTGGAGCCTGAAGGACTACGAAGCGCGCGGCGGCTATGCCGCGCTGCGCAAGATCCTGGGCAAGGATGGTGGCGAAGGGCTCACGACCGATCAGGTGATCGCCGAAGTGAAGACCTCCGGCCTGCGCGGCCGGGGCGGTGCGGGCTTCCCCACCGGCCTGAAGTGGAGCTTCATGCCGCGCCAGTTCCCGGGCGCCAAGTACCTGGTCTGCAACTCCGACGAGGGCGAGCCCGGTACCTGCAAGGACCGCGACATCCTCATGTACAACCCCCACATCGTCATCGAAGGCATGGCGATCGCCGCCTACGCGATGGGCATCAAGGTGGGCTACAACTACATCCACGGCGAGATCTTCGAGGTCTACGAGCGTTTCGAAGCGGCCCTGGAAGAGGCGCGTGCCGCCGGCCTGCTGGGCGACCACATCCTGGGTTCGGACTTCAGCTTCCAGCTGCACGCCCACCATGGCTTCGGCGCCTATATCTGCGGCGAGGAAACCGCGCTGCTGGAATCGCTGGAAGGCAAGAAGGGCCAGCCGCGCTTTAAGCCGCCGTTCCCGGCCAGTTTCGGCCTCTACGGCAAGCCCACCACCATCAACAACACCGAGACCTTCGCGGCGGTGCCCTGGATCATCCACAACGGTGGCCAGCCCTACCTCGAGATCGGCAAGCCCAACAATGGCGGCACCAAGATCTTCTCGGTCTCGGGGGACGTCGAGCGCCCCGGCAACTACGAGGTTCCGCTGGGCACGCCCTTCGCCAAGCTGCTGGAACTGGCCGGTGGCGTGCGCAAGGGCCGCACGCTCAAGGCCGTGATTCCCGGCGGCTCGTCGGCGCCGGTGCTGCCGGCCGCGACGATGATGGAATGCACGATGGACTATGACTCCATCGCCAAGGCCGGCTCGATGCTGGGCTCGGGCGCGGTGATCGTGATGGACGACAGCCGTTGCATGGTGAAGAGCCTGCTGCGCCTGTCCTACTTCTACGCCCATGAGAGCTGCGGCCAATGCACGCCCTGCCGCGAAGGCACGGGCTGGATGCACCGCGTGGTCGAGCGCATCGCCAACGGCCATGGCAAGCCCGAAGACATCGAGCTGCTGAACTCGGTCGCCGACAACATCCAGGGCCGCACCATCTGCGCCCTGGGCGATGCCGCGGCGATGCCGGTGCGCGCCATGATCAAGCATTTCAAGCACGAGTTCGTGCACCTGATCGAACACAAGACGGCCCTGGTGCCGGCCGCTGCCTGAGCGCAGGAAGAGATATGGTTGAAATCGAACTCGACGGCAAGAAGGTAGAGGTCCTGGAAGGCAGCATGGTGATGCATGCGGCCGAGAAGGCCGGCACCTACATCCCGCATTTCTGCTATCACAAGAAGCTCTCCATCGCCGCCAACTGCCGCATGTGCCTGGTGGATGTGGAAAAGGCGCCCAAGCCCATGCCGGCCTGCGCCACGCCGGTGACGCAGGGCATGATCGTGCGCACCAAGAGCGAGAAAGCCATCAAGGCCCAGCAGGGCGTGATGGAGTTCCTGCTCATCAACCACCCGCTGGATTGCCCGATCTGCGACCAGGGTGGCGAGTGCCAGCTGCAGGATCTGGCGGTGGGCTATGGCGCCGGCAAGTCGCGCTACACCGAAGAAAAGCGCGTGGTGTTCCACAAGAACGTCGGCCCGCTGGTCTCCATGGAGGAGATGAGCCGCTGCATCCACTGCACCCGCTGCGTGCGCTTTGGCCAGGAGATCGCCGGCCAGATGGAACTGGGCATGGCTCACCGCGGCGAGCACAGCGAGATCCAGACCTTTGTCGGCCGCACGGTGGATTCCGAGCTGTCCGGCAACATGATCGACATCTGCCCGGTGGGCGCACTCACCAGCAAGCCCTTCCGCTACAGCGCCCGTACCTGGGAGCTGTCGCGCCGCAAGAGCGTCAGCCCGCATGACTCCACCGGTGCCAACCTGATCGTGCAGGTCAAGGGCAACCAGGTGATGCGCGTGGTGCCGCTGGAGAACGAAGACGTCAACGAATGCTGGATCGCCGACCGCGACCGCTTCTCCTACGAGGCTCTCAACAGCGACGCCCGCCTGACCCAGCCCATGATCAAGCAGGGCGGCCAGTGGAAGGAAGTCGACTGGAGCGTGGCGCTCGAGTACGTGGCCAAGGGCCTGCAAGGCATCAAGAGCCAGCATGGCGCCGCCAGCGTCGCCGCCCTGGGCTCGGCCCACAGCACGGTGGAAGAGCTGCACCTGCTGGCCTCGCTGGTGCGCGGCCTGGGTAGCGAGAACATCGACCATCGCCTGCGCCATGCCGCCTTCGACAACGTGACCGAGGCCGGCAAGGCGCATTGGCTGGGTACCCCGATTGCATCGCTGAGCGAGCTGGACCGCGCCTTCGTGATCGGTTCCTTCCTGCGCAAGGACCACCCGCTGTTCGCGCAGCGCCTGCGCCAGGCCGCCCGCCACGGCGCCCAGGTGCTGAGCCTGCATGCCAGCGAGGATGACTGGCTGCTGCCGGTGGCCGCGCGCATCACCGCGGCGCCCAGCGCCTGGGTGCAGGAGCTGGCCAATGTGGCTGCCGCCATCGCCGAGAGCGCGGGCGTGCAGGCGCCGGCCGCCGGCCAGGCGACCGCGGCCGCCAAGGCCATCGCCGCGGCGCTGCTGAGCGGCTCGCGCAAGGCGGTGCTGCTGGGCAACGCCGCCGCCGAGCATCCGCAGGCGGCCAGCCTGCTGAGCCTGGCCAACTGGATTGCCGCGCAGACCGGCGCCAGCGTCGGTTACCTGACGGCCGCCGCCAACACGGTGGGCGCGCAGCTGGTGAAGGCGACGCCGGGGCAGGGCGGCGCAAACGCCGCCGAGATCCTGGGTGCCAAGGGCGCCCGGGCGCTGCTGCTGCTGAACACCGATCCGCTGCTGGACGCCGCCAACCCGGCCGCCGCCGCCAAGGCCCTGGACGCTGCCGACATGGTGGTGGTGCTGAGCCCCTTCAAGTCGGGCATGGACTACGCCGACGTGCTGTTGCCCACCGCGCCGTTCACCGAGACCTCGGGCAGCTTTGTGAATGCCGAAGGTCGCCTGCAGAGCTTTGTGGGCGTGGTGAAGCCGCTGGGTGAAACCCGCCCGGGCTGGAAGATCCTGCGCGTGCTGGGCAATCTGCTGGGCCTGCAGGGCTTTGGCCATGAGAGCTCCGAGCAGGTGCGCGCCGAGGCGCTGGGTGTGGATGCCGATCTGAGTGCGCGTCTGAGCAATGCCGGCCAGGCCGCCGTGGTATTCGGCCAGCCGGCCGCCATCGAGCGCATCGCCGACCTGCCCATCTACGCCACCGATGCCCTGGTGCGCCGCGCCAGCTCGCTGCAGCTGACCACCGACGCGCGCCAGTCCGCCGTGGCCCGCGTGTCCAAGGCACTGTGGGAGCAACTCGGCCTGGCCGAGGGCGGCCGCATCAGCGTGAGCCAGGACGGCGCCGGCACGGCGCAACTGGCCGCCAAGTTGGATGCCTGCCTGCCTGCCAATGTGGTGCGTGTGCCGGCCGGCCTGCCCGAAACGGCCGCCCTCGGCGCCGCGTTCGGCAGCCTGACGATTGCCAAGGTGTGAACCCATGATCGACAGCCTCTATCAATCCGGTAACGCGCTCCTGGGCGGCTTCTGGCCCGTCGTCTGGAGCCTGCTCAAGATCATCGCGGTGGTGGCACCGCTGATGTTGTTCGTCGCCTACCTGACGCTCTGGGAGCGCAAGGCCATCGGCTGGTCGCAGATCCGCCCAGGCCCGAACCGCGTCGGCCCCTACGGCCTGCTGACCCCGATCGCCGATGCGGTGAAACTGATCTTCAAGGAGATCATCATCCCGACGGCGGCCAACAAGGGCCTGTACTTCCTCGGCCCCATCATGACCATCATGCCGTCGCTGGCGGCCTGGGCGGTGGTGCCCTTCGGCCCGCAGGCCGCGGTGGCGGACGTGAACGCCGGCCTGCTGTTCCTGATGGCCATCACCTCGCTGGAGGTCTACGGCGTCATCATCGCCGGCTGGGCCTCCAACTCGAAGTACGCCTTCCTGGGCGCGCTGCGCGCCTCGGCCCAGATGGTGTCCTATGAAATCGCGATGGGCTTCGCGCTGGTGGTGGTGCTGATGGTCACCGGCAGCATGAACATGAGCCAGATCGTGATCTCGCAGGAGACCGGCCGCTTCGCTGCGATGGGCATGAACTTCCTGTCGTGGAACTGGCTGCCCCTGCTGCCGATCTTCGTCGTCTACTTCATCTCGGGCCTGGCCGAAACCAACCGTCACCCGTTCGACGTGGTGGAAGGCGAGTCGGAGATCGTGGCCGGCCACATGATCGAGTACTCGGGCATGGCGTTCGCGATGTTCTTCCTGGCCGAGTACGCCAACATGATCCTGGTCTCCACGATGGCCTCGGTGATGTTCCTGGGCGGCTGGTCGGCACCGATTTCCTGGAGCCTGCTGGGCATGGAAACGCCGGCCCTCATCAAGGCCACGCTGCCGTTCTGGAACTGGTTCTGGCTGTTCGCCAAGATGTTCGTCGTCGTCACCATGTTCCTGTGGGTGCGCGCCACATTCCCCCGCTTCCGCTACGACCAGATCATGCGTCTGGGCTGGAAGATCTTCATTCCCGTGACCCTGATCTGGCTTGTTGTGGTCGGACTGTGGATCCAGTCGCCGCTGAACATCTGGAAGTGACGTGATGGTCAAACATTTCCTCAAGAGCTTCTTGCTCACCGAGCTGTTCAAGGGCATGGCCCTGACCGGCCGGCATTTCCTCTCGCGCAACATCACGGTGCAGTTCCCGGAAGAGAAGACGCCGCTGTCGCCGCGCTTCCGCGGCCTGCACGCGCTGCGCCGCTACGAGAACGGCGAAGAGCGCTGCATCGCCTGCAAGCTCTGCGAGGCGGTCTGCCCGGCGATGGCGATCACCATCGAGTCGGACGTGCGCGAGGACGGCAGCCGCCGCACCACGCGCTACGACATCGACCTCACCAAGTGCATCTTCTGCGGCTTCTGCGAGGAGAGCTGCCCGGTGGATTCGATCGTCGAGACGCCGATCTTCGAATACCACGGCGAAAAGCGCGGCGACCTGTACTTCACCAAGGACATGCTCCTGGCCGTTGGCGACCGTTATGAAAAAGAGATCGCAGCCACCAAGGAGGCCGACGCCAAGTACCGCTGATGGCTGAGGGTCAGGTCTTGCGCCTGGCCCCTCACACAGCTGACGCTTGCAGGATTCCCATGCAAACAACCACTGCGCTGTTCTACGTTTTCTCGGCCATCTTGCTGGCCTCTTCGTTCCGTGTCATCACGGCCAAGAGCACCGTGCATTCGGCCCTGTTCCTGATCCTGGCCTTCTTCACCGGCTCCTGCATCTGGATGCTGCTGAAGGCCGAGTTCCTGGCGATCGCCCTGGTGCTGGTTTACATCGGCGCCGTGATGGTGCTGTTCCTGTTCGTCGTGATGATGCTGGACATCAACACCGACAGCATCCGGCAGGGCTTCTGGAAGCATCTGCCGCTGGCGGGCCTGGTGGGCGCCTTCATCGCGCTGGAAATGGCCGCGGTGCTGATGAGCGGTTTCCGCCTCAGCGAGGCACCGGCGCTGGACCCGGTCTCGGCCCAGCTGGGCAATAGCAAGATGCTGGGCATTGCGATCTACACGCAATACCTGTATCCGCTCGAGATCGCGGCCGTGCTGCTGCTGGTGGCCATCATCGCCGCCATCGCGCTGACGCTGCGCCGCCGCAAGGATTCGCGCTACCAGGACCCGGCCGAGCAGGTCAAGGTCCAGAAGGCCGACCGCCTGCGCGTGCTGAAGATGCAGCCCACGGTGGAACTGCCCGCAGCCCCCGCTGCCGACAAGAACGAAGGAGCCGCATGATGGGTGCCGTAGCTACCGGTCTCACGCTGGGACATTTCCTCACCCTGGGCGCGCTGCTGTTTGCGCTCTCGGTGATCGGCATCTTCATGAACCGCAAGAACCTGATCGTCATCCTGATGGCGATCGAGCTGATGCTGCTGGCGGTGAATCTGAACTTCGTGGCCTTCTCGCACTACCTGGGCGACATGGCGGGCCAAGTCTTCGTGTTCTTCATCCTGACCGTGGCGGCCGCCGAATCGGCGATCGGCCTCGCGATCCTGGTGGTGTTGTTCCGCAATCGCGCCAGCATCAATGTGGAAGAACTGGACGCCTTGAAGGGCTGATAAGAACATGTCCGCACAACTCTCACAGAACCTGCTGCTGGCGGTGCCGCTGGCGCCCCTGGCCGGTGCCATCGCGGCCGGCTTCTTCGGCAAGCAGATCGGCCGCCGCGGCGCCCACACGCTCACCATCCTGGGCGTGCTGATCGCCTTCATCATCTCGGCGATGACGCTGAAGTCGGTCGCCATCGACGGCGCGCGCTTCAACCAGACCGTCTACGAATGGATGGTGCTGGGTGGCCTGAAGATGGAAGTCGGCTTCCTGGTCGACGGTCTCACCGCCATGATGATGTGCGTGGTGACCTTCGTCTCGCTGATGGTGCACATCTACACCATCGGCTACATGGAGGAAGACCCCGGCTACCAGCGCTTCTTCGCCTATATCTCGCTGTTCACCTTCTCCATGCTGATGCTCGTGATGAGCAACAACATGCTGCAGCTGTTCTTCGGCTGGGAAGCGGTGGGCCTGGTGTCCTACCTGCTGATCGGCTTCTGGTACACCAAGCCGACGGCGATCTTCGCCAACATGAAGGCCTTCCTGGTCAACCGCGTGGGCGACTTCGGCTTCATCCTGGGCATCGGCCTGCTGGTCGCCTATGGCGGCTCGCTGAGCTATGCCGAGACCTTTGCCAAGGCGGGCGAGCTCGCGCAGATCAAGTTCCCGGCGCCGCTGTGGGGCAGCGACTGGATGATGCTGAGCGTGGCCTGCATCTGCCTGTTCATCGGCGCGATGGGCAAGTCGGCGCAGTTCCCTCTGCATGTCTGGCTGCCCGATTCGATGGAGGGCCCGACCCCGATCTCGGCGCTGATCCACGCCGCCACCATGGTGACGGCCGGCATCTTCATGGTCGCCCGCATGAGCCCGCTGTTCGAGCTGTCCGACACGGCGCTGAACTTCGTGCTCGTGATCGGTGCCATCACCGCGCTCTTCATGGGCTTCCTGGGCATCATCCAGAACGACATCAAGCGCGTGGTGGCCTACTCGACGCTGTCGCAGCTGGGCTATATGACGGTGGCGCTGGGCGCCTCGGCCTACTCGGTGGCGGTGTTCCACCTGATGACGCACGCCTTCTTCAAGGCGCTGCTGTTCCTCGGCGCGGGCTCGGTCATCATCGGCATGCACCACGACCAGGACATCCGCAATATGGGCGGCCTGCGCAAGTACATGCCCATCACCTGGATCACCTCGCTGCTGGGTTCGCTGGCACTGATCGGCACGCCGCTGTTCTCGGGCTTCTATTCCAAGGACTCGATCATCGAGGCGGTGCACGCCAGCCACCTGCCCGGTGCGCAGTTCGCGTACTTTGCGGTGATCGTGGGCGTGTTCGTGACGGCCTTCTATTCCTTCCGCATGTACTTCCTGGTCTTCCACGGCAAGGAACATTTCCATCACAAGCCCTTCCCGGGCGAGCATGACCACCACGACGACCACGGCGCCCACCACGAGCCGCACGAGTCGCCCTGGGTGGTGACGGCACCGCTGATCCTGCTGGCCATCCCCTCGGTGGTGATCGGCTACCTGACCATCCAGCCCATGCTGTTCGGCGACTTCTTCAAGGATGCGATCTTCGTGAACCACGAGGTCCACCACGCGATGGAAGAGCTGGCCCATGAATTCCACGGCGCGGTGGCGATGGCCACCCATGGCCTGACGGCGCTGCCGTTCTGGCTGGCGCTGGGTGGCGTGGTGACGGCCTATGTGTTCTACATGGTGGCGCCGAGCATCCCGGCCACCATCGCGCGCGTCTTCAAGCCCGTCGTGAACGTGCTGGAGAACAAGTACTACATGGACTGGATCAACGAGAACATCTTCGCCGCCGCGGCGCGCGCCATCGGCGTGGGCCTGTGGAAGGGCGGCGATGCCGCGCTGATCGACGGTGTGCTGATCAATGGCTCGGCCAGGGCGGTGGGCGGCATTGCCGGCCTCGTGCGGCGCGTCCAGACCGGCCACCTGTACTGGTATGCCCTGGTGATGATTCTGGGCGTCATCGGCTTGATGACCTGGCAGCTGTGGCCTTACATCGGGCCCCAATTCAGAGCCTTGGCCGGTTTCTGATCCGGGCGGAGAACAAGAATGTCCTTGCTTAGTATTTCCATCTGGTTGCCCATCGTCAGCGGCCTCGTGCTGCTGGCCCTGGGGCGTGACGACCAGGCCAAGACCGTGCGCTGGCTGGCCCTGGTGGCCGCCGTCACCAGCTTCCTGGTGACGCTGCCGCTCATCACCGGCTTCGACACCAGCACGGCCGCTGCCCAGTTCGGCGAGAACCTGCCCTGGATCGATCGCTTCAACATCCGCTACCACCTGGGTGTGGACGGCATCTCGATGTGGTTCGTGCCGCTGACGGCCTTCATCACCGTGATCGTGGTGCTGGCGGCCTGGGAGGTGATCCAGTCGCGCGTGAACCAGTACATGGGCGCCTTCCTGGTGCTCTCGGGCCTGATGATCGGCGTGTTCTGCGCGCTCGACGGCATGCTGTTCTACGTGTTCTTCGAGGCCACGCTGATCCCGATGTACATCATCATCGGCGTCTGGGGCGGCCCGCGGCGCGTCTATGCGGCCTTCAAGTTCTTCCTCTACACGCTGGCCGGCTCGCTCTTGATGCTGGTGGCCTTGCTCTACCTGTACTACAAGTCGGGCGGCAGCTTCGACATCCTGAGCTGGCACAAGCTGCCGCTGCCGCTGAACGCGCAGACCCTGCTGTTCTTCGCCTTCCTGGCGGCCTTCTCGGTGAAGGTGCCGATGTGGCCGGTGCACACCTGGCTGCCGGACGCCCACGTGGAAGCCCCCACCGGCGGTTCGGTAGTGCTGGCGGCCATCATGCTGAAGCTGGGTGCCTATGGCTTCCTGCGCTTCTCGCTGCCCATCGCCCCCGACGCGGCGCGCGAATACGCCTGGTTCATCATCGCGCTCTCGCTGATCGCGGTGGTCTACATCGGCCTGGTGGCGCTGGTGCAGAAGGACATGAAGAAGCTGGTGGCCTACTCGTCCATCGCCCACATGGGCTTCGTGACCCTGGGCTTCTTCATCTTCAACGAGCTGGGCGTGTCCGGCGGCATCGTGCAGATGATCTCGCACGGCTTTGTCTCCGGCGCGATGTTCCTCTCCATCGGCGTGCTCTACGACCGCGTGCATTCGCGTGAGATCGCCGACTACGGCGGCGTGGTCAACACCATGCCCAAGTTCGCTGCCTTCGCGCTGTTCTTCGCCATGGCCAACTGCGGCCTGCCGGCCACCGGCGGCTTCGTCGGCGAGTGGATGGTGATCCTGGGCACGGTGAAGGCCGACTTCTGGCTCGGCGCGATCGCCGCCACCGCCCTGGTGTTCGGCGCCGCCTACACCTTGTGGATGTACAAGCGCGTCTATTTCGGCGCCATTGGCAACGACCATGTGCGTGAACTCAAGGACATCAACGGCCGCGAGTTCCTGATGATGGCGCTGCTGGCTGCGGCGGTGCTGTGGATGGGTGTGTATCCCAAGCCCTTCACCGATGTGATGCATGTCTCGGTCACCGAGCTGCTCAAGCATGTGGCCATCTCGAAGCTCTGAGGGCCGATAAGCAAATGAACACCCAAATGAATTGGCTCGCGGTTTACCCCGAAATCGTCCTGCTGGGCATGTCCTGCCTGGTGGCGCTGGTGGACCTGTTCGTCACCGACCCGCGCCGCACGCCGACCTACTGGCTGACCCAGCTGACGCTGGCGGTGCTGGCCGGCATGCACTTCAGCTACTTCAACGCTGGCGGCACCGTCTATGCGATGCAGGGCATGGTGGTGTCCGACCCCATGGGCCATCTGCTGGCGGCCTTCGCGGCCGTCGCCACCATCGTCACCCTGGTCTATGCGCGCCCCTACGCCGAGTCGCGCGAGATGCTCAAGGGCGAGCTGTTCACGCTCAGCCTGCTGACCTATCTGGGCATCTGCATCATGGTGTCGGCCAACAACTTCCTGGTCATCTACCTCGGCCTGGAACTGATGAGCCTCTCGCTCTACACCCTGGTGGCGCTGCGCCGTGACCATGCGGTGTCGACCGAGGCCGCGATGAAGTACTTCGTGCTGGGTGCGCTGGCCAGCGGCTTCCTGCTCTACGGCCTGTCGATGATGTACGGCGCCACCGGCTCGCTGTCGATCCCGCGCGTGTTCGAGGTCATCAGCACCGGCGCCCCCAACAAGTCCGTGCTGATCTTCGGCGTGGTCTTCGTGGTCGCCGGCCTGGGCTTCAAGCTCGGCGCCGCACCCTTCCACATGTGGGTGCCCGACGTCTACCAGGGCGCACCCACGGCCGCCACGCTGCTGCTGGGCGGTGCGCCCAAGCTGGCCGCCTTTGCCATCACCATCCGCCTGCTGGTGGAGGGCATGCTGGGCCTGGCGGTGGACTGGCAGCAGATGCTGATCGTGCTGGCGGTGATGTCGCTGCTGGTGGGCAATCTGGCCGCCATCGCGCAGACCAACCTCAAGCGCATGCTGGCCTATTCCACCATCGCGCAGATGGGCTTCATGCTGCTGGGCCTGGCCTCGGGCGTGGTCAACAACAACACGCTCTCGGCCGCCAATGCCTACAGCTCGGCGATGTTCTACGCCGTGACCTATGTGCTGACGACGCTGGGCAGCTTCGGCATGATCATGCTGCTGTCGCGCCAGGGCCATGAGTCCGAGCAGATCAGCGATCTGGCCGGCCTGGCCAAGCGCAGCCCCTGGTATGCGCTGGTGATGACCATCTTCATGTTCTCGCTCGCGGGCATCCCGCCCACGGCCGGCTTCTACGCCAAGCTGTCGGTGCTGCAGGCCCTGGTGTCCACCAATGTGCAGCTCTATCTGTGGCTGGCGGTGGCGGCGGTGCTGGTGTCCCTGGTCGGCGCCTTCTACTACCTGCGCGTCATCAAGGTGATGTTCTTCGACGAACCCAGCGATCGCTCCGCGCTCACCGCGCCCACCGACGTGCGCCTGGTGATGTCGCTGAACGGCGCCGCGGTGCTGGTGTTCGGCCTGCTGCCCGGTGGCCTGATGAATATGTGCGCCCAGGCCATCGTGCGCACGCTGGCGAGCTGATCCCCAGGTCCGTTCGATGAATCAGACCGCGGCCGTCTGGCTGGTGCTGCTGGTGGCGCTGGTCTCGGCCAACCTGCCGTACTTCAGTTCGCGCATCCTGCTGCTGGGCCCCAGGCGCCAGCCCAAGGCGGTGGGCTGGCGCCTGCTGGAACTGCTGCTGATGGCCTGCCTGACCCTGGGCCTGGGCTTCGCGCTGGAGGCCCGCATGGGCCAGCGTCAGCCGCAGGGCTGGGAGTTCTATGCCGCCGGCCTGTGCCTCTTCATCACCCTGGGCTTCCCGGGCTTTGTGTGGCGCTATCTGCGCCGCGGCCGGCACCAGGACTGAGATGCAGGCCGAGGACGACGATGGGCATCTGCGCGAGCAGTGCCTCGACTCCCAGCCGGTCTATGAGGGCCACTTCCTCCGCGTGCGGCGCGACCGCATCCGCCTGCCCGATGGCAGGGAGGCCGCGCGCGAATACATCCGCCATCCCGGCGCGGTCATGATCGTGCCCCTGCTGGACGACGGCCGCCTGCTGCTGGAGCGCCAGTACCGCTACCCGATGGGCCGCGTGATGCTGGAGTTCCCGGCCGGCAAGCTGGACGCGGGCGAGGGCGCGCTGGCCTGCGCCCAGCGCGAGCTGCGCGAGGAGACCGGCTACCAGGCGCGTGAATGGGCCCATGCTGGCGTGCTGCACAACGCCATCGCCTATTCGGACGAAGGCATCCAGATCTTCTTCGCGCGCGGCCTCAAGCCCGGCGCGCGCCAGCTCGACGAGGGCGAGTTCCTCGACCTGGTGACGCACAGCCCGGCCGAGCTGGACGCGCTGGCCCAGGCCGGCGCACTGACCGACGCCAAGACCCTGGTGGCTATGCTCTGGCTGGCGCGCTGGCAGGCGGGCCAATGGGCACTGGACTGGCAGCCGGCGCGCTCAGCGCGTTGAACGGCATCTGCCTATCATTCGAGCATGCTTGTCCTGAACCTCGCCTGTGAACATGGCCATCGCTTTGAAGCCTGGTTTGGCTCCGCGGCGGACTATGAGTCGCAGCAGGAGCGCCGGCTGGTGGCCTGCCCGCTGTGCGGCAGCCAGCAGGTGCAGCGCCTGCCCACCGCGGCGCGGCTGAATGTGTCCCATCTGCGTGCCGAGCCCAAGCCGGCCAGCAGCGCGCGGGACGAGCAGGCCAGGGTGATGGCGGCGGTGCGGCAGCTGATGGCCAATACCGAGGACGTGGGCGAGCGTTTCACCGAAGAGGCGCGCCGCATCCACTATGGCGAGGCCGAGGAGCGCGGCATCCGTGGCCGTGCCACCGCCGAGCAGACGCGCGAGCTGGTGGAGGAGGGCATCGCCGTGCTGCCCCTGCCGATGGCCGACGCGCTCAAGGGCACCCTGCAGTAGCACTGCTGACATGTTTGGGATCCGTCGCACCATGACCTGCGGCTATATTCCCGATCGCACGTAAGCTGCCCCCCGCGCCTTGGCCGTCCGGCCCGGGCGACTCTTTGCCTCTCACTAGAACTCTCGGAGCCCACATGCGTGAGTCCCTGCTCGCTGTTGCCATCGCCCTTGCCCTGGTGGCTTGCAGCAAACCCTCCAACGATGCTGCCAAGCCCGCCGGTGCCGGCGAGGCCAAGGCGGCCTCCGTGGCGGCCGGCGCCGACAGCAAGCCGCTGCTGGTGGCCGCCGAAGACCTGCGCGCCCTGGATCTGAGCAGCTTTGCCAGCGGCCCGGTGATCACCGGCTCGATCCAGCCCGAGCGCCGCGCCGATCTGCGCGCCGAGGTCTCGGCCATCGTGCTGCAGGTGCTGAAGGAAAACGGCGAGCCGGTGCGACGCGGCGACCTGCTGGTGCGCCTGGACGACACCGCGATCCGCGACAGCCTGGCCTCGGCCGAGGAGTCGGCGCGCGCCGCCGGCCAGAGCTTCGAGCAGGCCGAGCGCCAGTACCAGCGCCTCAAGACCCTGCAGGCCCAGGGCATGAGCTCGATCCAGGCCACCGAGGACGCCGAGATCCGCCGCAACAACGCGCAAAGCGATCTGGTGGCGGCCAAGGCCCGCGCCGCCACCGCGCGCCAGCAGCTGCAGCGCACCGAGGTGCGCGCGCCCTTCGACGGCGTGGTGAGCGAGCGCAAGGTCTCGGCCGGCGATACCGCCCAGGTCGGCAAGGAGCTGGTCAAGGTGATCGATCCGCAAAGCCTGCGCTTCGAGGGCCTGGTGGCCGCCGATCGCCTGGCCGAACTGAAGGTCGGCCAGGGCGTGCATTTCCGCGTCAACGGCTATGGCGCTGCCGGCTTCAACGGCAAGGTCAAGCGCGTGGACGTGGCGGCCAACGCCACCACGCGTCAGGTCGAGGTGATGGTGGCCTTTGCCGAGGGCGAGAAGCCCAAGGCCGCCGGCCTCTATGCCGAGGGCCATGTCGAGTCCAGCGCCAGCCAGGCCCTGCTGCTGGAAGACGCGGCCGTGCAGCGCGTGGGCGACAAGAGCTATGCCTGGCGCCTGCAGGGCGGCAAGCTGAACAAGGTGGAAGTGCAGCTGGGCGCACGCGATGTGCGCACCGGCAACTACGCGGTGCTGACCGGCCTGAAGGCCGGCGACCAGGTGCTGGCCAAGCCCGGCAGCACGCTCAAGGATGGCCAGAGCTTCGAGCTGCTGAAGGTGGCGGCGCAATCCTCCCCGACCGGAAAGTAAACCATGTTTCTTTCAGACTTCAGCATCAAGAAGCCGATCGCCACGATCGTCATCATCATCTCGGTGATGTGCCTGGGCTTGATGGCCCTGAAGAAGCTGCGCGTCAACTCGATCCCGGATGTGCAGGAGCCGATGCTGTTCCTGAGCATCGCCTACCCGGGCGCCTCGCCGGACACGGTGGAGCGCGAGGTGGTGAACCGCGTCGAGAAATCGCTGCAGGGCCTGTCGGGCGTGCGCAAGGTCAACTCGACCTCGCGCGAGGGCGCGGCCGAGTTCCAGCTGATCTTCAACTTCAGCAAGAACCTGATCGAGGCCGCCGACGATGTGCGCAACGCCATCGCCACGGTGCGCTACAAGCTGCCGGTCGAAATGCGCGAGCCGGTGCTGCAGCGCTTCGACGTCTCGGCACAGCCGGTGATGCAGCTGGCGCTCTCGTCCACCAGCCAGAGCCATGCCGAGATCAGCCGGCTGGCCGAGGACCAACTGGCCGACAAGTTCCGCAGCATCCCGGGCGTGGCCACGGTGGCGGTGAACGGCGCGCTGCGTCGCGAGCTGAGCGTGCTGCTGCGCGCCGAGAAGCTGCGCGAGTACAACGTCTCGGTCACCGAGGTGGTGGCGGCGCTGCGCGCGCAAAACATCTCGGTGCCGGTGGGCAAGGTGCGCGGCCAGATGGAGGACCAGAGCATCCGCCTGCAGGGCCGCATCGAATCGCCCGCCGACTTCCAGCAGGTGGTGGTCAAGCAGATGGGCAGCGAGTCGATCCGCCTGGGTCAGCTGGCCCAGATCGGTGACGGCTTTGCCGAACTCGGCAGCTTCAGCGTGCGCAATGGCCGGCCCAATGTGGGCATCTCGGTCACGCGCACCCGCGACGCCTCCACCGTCACGGTGGCGGCCGAGGTCAACAAGCTGGTCACCAAGCTGGCCCCCACGCTCACCAAGGGCACGACCCTGGAGGTGACGCGCGACGAGGGCAAGGAATCGCAGGAGAACCTCGACAACGTCATCCACGCCCTGGTGTTCGGCGCCGGGCTGACGATTGCGGTGGTCTATGTGTTCCTGAACTCCTGGCGCTCCACCATGATCACGGCGCTGAGCCTGCCGACCTCGGTGATCGCCGCCTTCATCGCCGTCTGGCTGTGCGGCTTCACGCTCAACTTCATGAGCTTGCTGGGCCTCTCGCTGGCCATCGGCGTGCTGATCGACGATGCCATCGTGGTGCGCGAGAACATCGTGCGCCATATGGAGCGTGGCGCCGATCGCCGCACCGCGGCGCTCAATGGCACGGCCGAGATCGGCCTGGCCGTCGCCGCCACCACCTTCTCCATCGTCGCGGTGTTTATTCCCGTGGCCTTCATGCCGGGCGTGTCGGGCGAATGGTTCCGCCCCTTCGGCCTGACCGTGGTGGCCTCGGTGCTGGTGAGCCTGTTGATCTCCTTCACGCTGGACCCGATGCTGTCGGCCTTCTGGGGCGACCCACCGGGCGAGCACCACAAGCCCAAGACCGGCATCAGCCGCCAGCTGCAGCGCTTCAACAACTGGTTCGACCACCAGTCCGACCGCTATGGCCGCGTGATCGCCTGGGCCCTGCATCACCGCCGCTGGATGGCCGTGTTTGCGGTCGGCAGCCTGGTCGCCGCGGTGGTGTTGGCCGGCAAATTCCTCGGCACCAGCTTCCTGCCGACCTCGGACGCCGGCATGGTGGTGGTGAACGTGCGCACGCCCGCCAGCACCAACCTGGAATACGCCAAGCTCAAGCTGGAGGCGGCCGCCACGCTGGCGCGCGGCCTGCCCGAGACGGTGGCCACCAACAGCCGCGTGCGTGTCGGCGGCGGCACCATCTATGTGGACCTGGGCAAGGCCAAGCAGCGCCAGCGCTCGGCCGAGGAAATTGCCGCGGATCTGCGCAGCAAGGTCTCGCGCCTGGTGGGCGCCGAGTACACGGTGCAGGACAACCTCAACAACGGCGGCCAAAAGCCGGTGCAGATCCAGTTCAACGGCACCGATGCGCGCAAGCTGCTGGACATCAGCAACGACTTCATCGCCAAGCTGCGCGAGGTCAAGGGCGCGGTGGACGTGGGCCTGTCCGAGCAGGATCCGCAGAACGAGCTGCAGATCGAGCTGAACCGCGGGCTGGCGAATTCGCTGGGCATCTCGGTGGGCGATGCGGCCCAGGCCCTGCGCGTGGCCTTTGCCGGCGTGGAGGTGGGCGACTGGGTCGACCCGACGGGCGAGACCCGCGATGTGGCGGTGCGCCTGCACCCCGACGACCGCGTGGACCTCAGCAATATCGAGCGCCTGCCGGTGTCGGTGGCGGGCACCAACCGCATGGTGCCGCTGGAGCAGATCGCCAGCATCCGCATGGGCCGCGGCCCCTCGCAGATCGAGCATGCCAATGGCAAGCGCACCATCACGGTGTCGGCCAATGCGCATGAGCGCTCGCCCGGCGAGGTCACCGCCGATGCGCTGAAGATCGCCAAGGCAATCGACTTCCCGCCCGGCTTCGGCCTGGAGCTGGGCGGCGATTCCGAGACCCAGAACGAGGTCTTCGGCGCCATGTTCATTGCGCTGATCAGCGGCGTTGGCCTGATGTACCTGATCCTGGTGATGCAGATGGGCTCGTTCACCGCGCCGCTGGGGGTGATGCTGTCGCTGCCGCTGTCGCTGATCGGCGTGGTGGTGGCGCTGCTGCTCACCAAGGGCACGCTCAACCTGATGAGCTTCATCGGCATCATCATGCTGATGGGCCTGGTGGCCAAGAACGCCATCCTGCTGCTGGATGCGGCGCGCCAGGAAGAGGCCGAGGGCATGGACCGCGAGGAGGCCCTGATGCATGCGGGCCGCAAGCGCCTGCGGCCGATTCTGATGACCACCTTCGCGCTGATCGCCGGCATGCTGCCGGTGGCCATCGGCGTGGGCGACGGCGGCGAGTTCTACCGCCCGATGGCGGTGGCCATCATCGGCGGCACCATCACCTCGACCCTGCTGACCCTGCTGGTGGTGCCGAGCTTCTACGACAGCATCGAGATCGCCAAGGACCGCATGTTCGCCAAGTTCCGGCGCCGCGATGCGCGCTGGAACACCCTGGTCGCCTTCGTGATGACGTTTGTCGAGGCGATCCTGGCGCTGACCCTGCTGCGCTTCTTGTTCCGCATGCTGCTCAAGCTGGGCGGGCTGGTGCGTGGCCGCCGCGGCGTACAGCCGGCCGGCGCCGACTGAGCCCGCGCACAAAGGCCCGGAAGGGGCTTTGTGGCTGGCGAAGGCCTTGGCGCGATACCAGCGCCGAGGCTGAGTCAGATCAGCCGGTTCGGATTCATCAGGCCCTGGGGATCCAGGGCCTTTTTGATGGCGCGCATCAGTTCGAGCGCCACCGGGTGCTTGCGCCGCGCCAGTTCCTCGCGCTTGAGCTGGCCGATGCCATGCTCGGCCGAGATCGAGCCGCCATGCGCCAGCACGGCGTCGAACACCAGCTGGTTGACGGCCTGCTCCTGGCTGCGCAGAAAGGCCGCCGCGTCCATGCCCTCGGGCGCCTGCACGTTGTAGTGCAGATTGCCGTCGCCCAGGTGGCCGAAGTCCACCAGCCTGATGCCCGGCCAGCGCGCCCGCAGCGCGGCGTCGGTGCTGGCGACGAAGGCGGGGATGCGCGAGACGGGCAGGGCGATGTCGTGCTTGATATTGAGCCCTTCCTCGCTCTGCGCCAGCGGGATGGACTCGCGCAGATGCCAGAGCGCATGCGATTGCTCCAGGCTCTCGGCCACCGCGGCATCGTGGATCAGGCCCTGCTCGAGTGCGGCCTCCAGCAGGCCTTCGAAAACCGCGCGGGCATGCGCCTCGCTTTCGCTGTCGGAGAGCTCCAGCAGCACGGTCCAGGGTTGCGGCCCCAGCGGCTGGGTGAGCTGCGGGAAATGCTTGGCCACCAGGCTCAGCGCAAAGCCGTTCATGACCTCGAAGCCGGTCAGGCTTGAGCCGGCGCGGGCCTGGGCCAGGCCCAGCAGCGCCACCGCCGCTTCCAGGCTGGCGCAGGCGGCCAGCGCCGTCATCTGCGCCAGCGGCGCCGGATAGAGCTTGAGCGTGGCCGCGGTGATGATGCCCAGCGTGCCCTCGCTGCCGATGTAGAGGTCGCGCAGGTCGTAGCCGGTGTTGTCCTTGCGCAGGCCGCCGAGCCCGTCCCAGATCTTGCCCTGCGGCGTCACCACCTCCAGCCCCAGGCACAGCTCGCGCGCATTGCCATAACGCAGCACCTGCGTGCCACCGGCATTGGCGGCGAGGTTGCCGCCGATGGTGCAGCTGCCCTCGGCGGCCAGGCTCAGCGGGAACAGCAGCTGCTGCGCCGCGGCCGCGGCCTGCACCGCCTGCAGGATGCAGCCGGCCTCCGCCGTGAGCGTGAGGTTGGCGGCATCGAGTTCGCGCACGCGGTTCAGGCGCTGCAGGCTCAAGAGCAGCTGCGCGCCGCTGGCGTCGGGCACGCCGCCGCCCACCAGGCCGGTGTTGCCGCCCTGCGGCACGATGCTCACGCCATGCGCGGCCGCCAGCCTGACCACCGCGGCCACCTCGGCGGTGCTGCCGGGGCGCACCACGGCCAGCGCCTTGCCGGCATAGCGCTTGCGCCAATCGCGCTCGTAGGCGGACAGGTCGCCCTCGCTGAGCACCTGGGCCTGCCCCAGGGCCGCGCGCAGCTCGCTCAGCAGGGCCTGCGTCACGGCTGGTCCTGCTTGGCGGCCGCGAGGCGCTGGCGTACCTGCATCGCGCAGCTGACGAAGATGGCCACGCTCAGCAGCACTTCCAGCACCGCCAGGGCCTGCGAGAGCCCATGCTCGCTGGTGGCGCGCACGGCGCCCTCGGCGAAGTAAAGCCAGATCATCAGGCTCAGCCAGCGGAAGGTGTAGAGCCGGTAGCGCCACAGCCCAAGCAGCGGCAGCAGCAGGGGCAGGGCCTTGAGGGCCAAGGTGCCGCGGCCGGTGGGCGCCAGCCACAGCTCCCAGGCCAGGCAGAGCAGGAACAGCGCGGCCACGCAGGCCAGGGCGAGGTTGCGCGAACGCGCTTCCTGCGGCCGCGGTTGGCTGCGCAGGGCGGGTGACTGAGGGGGGACGGTTGACATGTTTGGCATCATAGCCAGCATGACCACAACAAAAGCCCCGCGCGCCGCCAGCGGCGTCCCCGTCCGCAACCCGATCGCGCTGCTGTCCGCATTCATCACCGAGCTGCTGGCCTGGCCCTGGTGGCAGACCCTCTTGACCTTCCGCGAGCGTTTCAAGCAGGAGCGCCTGGGCCTCACCGCCGGCAGCCTCACCTTCACCACGCTGATCTCGCTGGTGCCGCTGCTGACGGTGATGCTGGCGCTGTTCACCGCCTTCCCGATGTTCTCGTCCTTCCAGTCGGCGCTGGAGCAGTATTTTCTGAAGAGCCTGATCCCGCCCAATATCGCCAAGCCGGTGCTGGCGGCGCTGACGCAGTTCGCCAGCAAGGCCAACCGGGTGGGCACGGTGGGCCTGGTGGTGCTGGGCTTTACCGCGCTGATGCTGATGCTCACCATCGATCGCACGCTCAACGCGATCTGGCGCGTGCAGCGCCCGCGCCCGATCGCGCAGCGGGTGTTGGTGTACTGGGCCGCGCTGACGCTCGGGCCCTTGCTGCTGGGCGCCAGCCTCACGCTCACCAGCTACGCGATCTCGGCCGGCCAGGGCCTGGTGAGCAATCTGCCGCGCAGCCTCAGCGTGCTGCTCAACAGCGTGGACATGCTGGTGCTGGGCGCCGCCATGGCCGGCCTGTTCCACTACGTGCCCAACACCCATGTGCGCTGGCGCCATGCGCTCATGGGCGGCGCCTTCGTCGCCATCGCCTTCGCGCTCGCCAAGAGCGGCCTGGCCTGGTACGTCAAGCAGGTGCCGACCTATTCGACCCTCTACGGCGCCTTTGCCACCGTGCCGATCTTCCTGATCTGGATCTATCTGGGCTGGGCCATCGTGCTGCTGGGCGCGATCCTGGCGGCCAATGCGCCCAGCTTGTCGACGCGCATGCGGCGCCGCACCGAGGCGCCGGGCCTGGCCTTCGAGCTGGCGCTGGAGAGCTTGCGCGAGCTGCTGCGCGCCCGTGATACCGGCGCGGGCGGTTTACACGGCCTGCAGCTGGCGGAGGCGCTGCGCGTCGATCCCTTGCAGCTGGAGCCGGTGATCGACAGCCTGCTGGACCTGAACTGGGTGGGGCGCCTGGAAGAGGCCGGCGCGCAGCGCCTGGTGCTGCTGTGCGCGCCCGCCGAGGTGGCCGCGGCGCCGCTCATCCAGGCGCTGCTGGCCGAGCGCAGCGAGAGCCTGGCGGCGCTGTGGGGGCGCAGCGACTGGGAGCGCCTGAGCCTGGCCGAGCTACTGGGCTGATGGCTTCACGGATGCAGCACCACCAGCAAGGCGCTGGCGGGCTGCTTGCCGTGATTGCGGATCGCGTGCGGGCCATCCACCGCATAGCGCGCCGTCTCGCCGCTCTTGAGCTTTTGCGTCACCTGGCCGGCGCTGACCTCCAGCGCGCCGCTGAGCACGCTGAGGTGCTCGCGCGAGCCGGGCTCGTGCGCGGCCGATTCCAGCGCGCCGCCCGGCTGCACCGTCAGCTCGTACCACTCGAACTGGCCCGCCAGGTCGATGGGGCCGAGGATGCGCAGCTTGCACAGCCCGTCCGGGCTGCTCATGCCCGGCGTGCCATGGGCCGGCACCACCTCGATGGCCGGCGCGCTGGGCCGCTCGCCGCCCAGCAGCTCCGAGAGGTCCACGCGCAGCGCGTTCGCCAGCCGCCACACCACCGCCACCGTGGGATTGGCCTGGTTGCGCTCGATCTGCGAGAGCATCGACTTGCTGACCCCGGCGCGGCGCGAGAGTTCGTCCAGCGACAAGCCCTGGCCCTGGCGCAGCGTTTGCAGGGTGGCGCCGACGCGCGGCGGCTCCAGGGTATCGAGATTGGGAACGGACATGCTGTCTTGACCGGTTGGGGTTAATCCTGGATACTGCACGAAAGTTCGATATAACGAACTGCGTTCTATTTAACGGATTGTGCACCAGGAGACCCATGATGACCACCAGCGTGAACAGCGGCGACGCCTTCTATGCGCATGTGCGCCAGGAACTGCAAGGTATCCGCGATGCCGGCCTGTTCAAGAAGGAGCGCGTCATCACCACGCCGCAGGGCGCCGATGTGCACACCGCCGAGGGCGGCGACGTCATCAACCTCTGTGCCAACAACTACCTGGGCCTGTCCTCGCATCCGGACGTGATCGCTGCCGCCCATGAGGCGCTGCGCACGCATGGCTACGGCCTCTCCTCGGTGCGCTTCATCTGCGGCACGCAGGACCTGCACAAGACCCTGGAGGCACGCCTGGCGCGCTTCCTCGGCACCGAGGACACCATCCTCTACGCCGCCGCGTTTGACGCCAATGGCGGCCTGTTCGAGCCGCTGCTGGGCGAGCAGGACGCCATCATCAGCGACGAGCTCAACCACGCCTCCATCATCGACGGCATCCGCCTGTGCAAGGCGCAGCGCTATCGCTACAAGCACAACGACCTGGCCGACCTGGAAGTGCAGCTGCAGGCCGCCCGCGCCAAGGGCGCGCGCCATGTGCTGGTGTTCACCGACGGCGTGTTCTCGATGGACGGCACCATCGCCCAGCTCGACAAGATCCGCGCGCTCACCGACCAATACGGCGCGCTGCTGGGCATCGACGAATGCCATGCCAGCGGCTTCCTGGGCAAGACCGGCCGCGGCACGCATGAGTACCGCAATGTGTTCGGCAAGATCGACATCATCACCGGCACCCTGGGCAAGGCCCTGGGCGGCGCCTCGGGCGGCTTCACCAGCGGGCGCAAGGAAGTGATCGAGCTGCTGCGCCAGCGCTCGCGGCCCTATCTGTTCTCCAACACGGTGGCGCCCAGCATCGTCGGCGCCTCGATCGCGGTGCTGGACCTGCTGGAGGGCTCCACCGCGCTGCGCGACAAGCTGGAGGCCAACACCGCCTATTTCCGCGCCGCCATCCAGGCCGCCGGCTTCGAGATCAAGCCCGGCACCCACCCCATCGTGCCCATCATGGTCTACGACGCGGTGAAGGCTCAGCAGCTCAGCGCCCGCCTGCTGGAGCTGGGTGTCTACGCCGTTGGCTTCTTCTTCCCGGTGGTGCCCAAGGGCCAGGCGCGCATCCGTGTGCAGGTCTCGGCCGGCCACGAGCGCCATCACCTCGAAAAGGCGGTGGCCGCCTTCACCCAGGCCGGCCGCGAGCTGGGTTTGATTCCCGCCTGAGCAGAAACACGCGTATGACCAAGATCCTCATCATCGGCGCCAACGGCCAGATCGGCACCGAGCTGGCGCAAGAGCTGGCGCTGCGCCATGGCAATGCCAACGTCATCACCAGCGACCTGGCCCCCGAGGGCCGCGTGCCCACGCTCACGCACGAGATGCTGGACGTGACCGACGCCGCCGCGCTTACCGCGGTGGCCAAGCGCCATGGCATCACCCAGGTCTACCACCTCGCCGCGGCGCTCTCCGCCACCGGCGAGAAGCACCCCATGTGGGCCTGGGACCTGAACATGAAGGGCCTGCTGAACGTGCTGGAACTGGCGCGGGTGCAGAAGCTCGAGCGCGTGTTCTGGCCCAGCTCGATCGCCGCCTTCGGCCCCAAGACGCCGCAGCTGGCGACGCCGCAGGACACGGTGATGGACCCCAGCACCGTCTACGGCATCTCCAAGCTGGCCGGCGAGGGCTGGTGCCGCTGGTACCACGCCAACCATGGCGTGGACGTGCGCAGCCTGCGCTACCCCGGCCTGATCAGCTGGAAGACCCCGCCCGGCGGCGGCACCACCGATTACGCGGTGGAGATCTTCCACGCCGCGCTCAAGACGGGCCGCTACAGCTGCTTCCTCGAAGAGGGTCAGGCCTTGCCGATGATGTACATGCCGGACGCGCTGCGCGCCACCATCGAGCTGATGGAGGCACCCGCCGAGGCGATCCGCGAGCGCGGCTCCTACAACCTGGCCGGCGTGAGCTTCACGCCGGCCGAGATTGCCGCGGCGATCCGCGCCGAGATCCCCGCTTTCGAGATCAGCTACGCGCCCGATTTCCGCCAGGCGATTGCCGCCAGCTGGCCGCAGTCCATCGACGACAGCAGGGCCCGGGCCGACTGGGGCTGGCAGCTGGCCTACGACCTGCGCGCCATGGTGGGCGACATGCTCAAGGAATTGCGTCCGCTCTTGACCTGAGTGCATGGGCGGCGGCATGGCGCTGCTAAGCTTGCAGCATGCGTGTGACCCCTGCTGCGCTCACTCTTGGCGCCATGCTGCTGCTTGGCGCCGGCCCCGCCGCTGCCCAGACCCTGCCGGCGGCGGATGAGGAAGACTTTCGCTACCTGCTGGGCCTGGGCCTGCGCGCCGGCCCCGATTACTGGGGCTCGGAGCAGCGCAGCCTCAGCCTGAAGCCCTTGTGGGCGCTGCGCTGGGGGCGCTGGCGCATCTCCACCTCGGGGGCGGGGGGCTTGATGGGCTTTGGCAACGAGGCCGTCGGCCCGGGCCCCGGCGCCAGCCGCGAGCTGTTCCGCAGCAGCAGCTTGCGCGTGGGCTTCGGCCTGCGCTTCGACAGCGGCCGCAACAGCGATGCCGTCAGCAGCACGGCGGGCTTGCCGGATGTGCAGCGCACCCTGCGCGGCCGCCTCTACGCGAGCTATGCGCTGGCGCCGCCATGGCAGCTTTCGGGCGCCCTGAGCCAGGATCTGCTGGGCAAACGCGGCGGTGCCGTGGCCACCATCGATCTGACGCGCCGCCTCTATCGCAGCCCGATGGCCGAGCTGAACCCCTTCGTGAGTGCCTCGGCGGGCGATCGCCGCCACATGCTCAGCTACTTCGGCGTGCCGGCCGACAGCCCGGCCGCGCAACGCTATGGCCGCGCCTACGAGCCCGGCGCCGGTCTGCGCGACGCCACCCTGGGCGCCAACTACACGCGCGCCTTCGGCAGCCATTGGGTGGGCTATGCGGGCGCCAGCCTCAGCACCCTGCTGGGTCCGGCGGCCGACAGCCCGCTGGACCAGCGTCGCAGCGCCTTCGGCTGGAGCCTGGGGCTGGCCTACCGCAACTGAGACCCTAGAAGGGGATGCGCCCGGTCCAGATGTCTTTGTACATGACCCAGTCGCCCATGAAGCTCCAGAGCGGGCGCTTGAAGGAGGCGGGCTTGTTCTTCTCGAAGCCGAAATGGCCGATCCAGGCGCAGCCATAGCCGGCCACCAGGCCCAGCGGCAGGAACTGCCAGCGGCCGGTGGCCAGCAGCAGGGCCAGGCAAACAAGGCTCAGGCTGGAGCCCAGGAAATGCAGGCGCCGGCAGGTGGGGTTGCGGTGCTCGCCCAGGTAGAAGGGGTAGAACTCGGCGAAGCTGCGGAAGTCCTGGACCTGGCTGGCGCTGCTCATGATGGGCTTCTCCTAGGCGATGGCGGTGCGGAGTGCATTCAATACCGGGTCCGGCGCCTCTGCCATCAGTGAATGCCCGGCGGGCACGCGATGTACCGTCGCCTTCAGCGCCGCGGCCAAGGCCTGGCTCTGCTTGGGGGCGGTCATCTGGTCGCGCTCGCCGAGGATGAAGTGCACCGGGCAGGTCACCGCTGGCGCGGCCTCGAGGCCATGGGCATAGGCATCGCAGACGCGGAAATCATGCTCGAACAGATTGCCATGGGTGTAGCCCGCCTGCACGCGCCGCATCAGCTGCAGATTGCCGCCATGCAGCCAGGCGCCGGGGCCGGGGTAGGAGGGCTTGCTGGCCTGGCTGCTGTGCGAGAACACATTCACCATGTCCATGGCCTTGAGCGGCGCCGTGCGCGCGGTTTCCAGCAAGGCCTCGGAGACCTTCATCGGGTAGGCCGTGCCCACCATCACCAGCCGGTCGGCGCGCGCCGGCGCCTGTGCCGCGGCCTCCAGGGCGATCAGCGAGCCCATGCTGTGGCCCACCAGGCTGGCCTGCTGCACGCCGGCGGCGTCCAGCACCTGCACGAGCCAGGCCCCCAGCGCCTCCACCGAGGGCAAGGCCTGACCCTCGCTGCGGCCGTGGCCGGGCAGGTCCAGGGCCAGCACGCCGTGGCCATGGTGGGCAAACCAGCGGGCCAGCAGGGTCCAGACGCTGTGGTCGTGCAGGGCGCCATGCACGAACACGATGCAGGGCAGGGTGGGGTCGAAGTCCTTGCCGCCGGTATAGGCGTAGACGGTCTGTGCGTTGACTTGCAGCTTCATGGGGGGGCTTACTTGGCAGCGATCTTGAGGGCGGTCTTGAGGTCGGCGATCAGGTCATCCGCATCCTCCAGGCCAATCGACAGGCGTATCGTGCCCGGCGTGATGCCGGCCTGGGCCAGTGCCGCATCGTCCATGCGGAAATGCGTGGTGCTGGCGGGGTGGATCACCAGCGAGCGGCAGTCGCCCACATTGGCCAGATGGCTGAAGATCTTCAGCGCCTCGATGAAGCGCTTGCCCTGCTCGCGGCTGCCCTTGAGGTCGAAGCTGAATACCGAGCCGCAGCCCTTGGGCAACAGTTGCTGCGCCAGCGCATGGCTCGCGTGGCTGGCCAGGCCCGGGTAGCCCACGCGCGCCACGCCGGGCTGGGCCTCGAGGAACTCGGCCACCTTCTGCGCGTTGGCGACGTGACGCTGCATGCGCAGCGAGAGCGTCTCGATGCCTTGCAGGATCAGCCAGGCGGTGTGCGGGCTCATGCAGGCGCCGAAATCGCGCAGGCCCTCGCGGCGCGCGCGCAGCAGGAAGGCGCCCACCGTGCTTTCCTCGCTGAACACCATGCCGTGGAAGCCCGCGTAGGGCTCGCACAACTCGGGGAAGCGGCCGTGGCGCGCGTGCGCGGCCTGCCAGTCGAAGGCGCCGCTGTCGGCCAGCACGCCGCCCACCACGGTGCCATGGCCGCTCAGGAACTTGGTGGCCGAGTGATAGACCAGATCGGCGCCATGCTCGAAGGGCCGCATCAGATAGGGCGTGGTGAGGGTCGAGTCCACCAGCAGCGGCAGGCCGGCCTCGTGCGCGATCGCGGCCACATTCGGTATGTCGAGCACGTCCAGGCCGGGGTTGCCCAGGGTCTCGCCGAACAGCAGCTTGGTGTTGGGGCGGATCGCCGCCTTCCAGGCATCCAGGTCGCCGGGGCGCACAAAGGTGGTGGCAATGCCGAAGCGCGCCAGCGTGTAGTGCAGCAGATTGTGCGAGCCGCCATAGAGCGCGGCCGAGGCCACGATGTGCGCGCCGGCGCCGGCCAGGGTGGCGATGGCCAGGTGCAGGGCGGCCTGGCCGCTGGCGGTGGCGATCGCGCCCACCCCGCCTTCCAGCGCCGCCACGCGCTCCTCGAACACCGCGGTGGTGGGGTTGGAGATGCGCGAGTAGACATGGCCGGCGCGTTCCATATTGAACAGCGAGGCCGCGTGCTCCGAGTTTTCGAAGACGAAGGAGGTCGTGAGGTGCAGGGGCGTGGCGCGTGCGCCGGTGCTGGGGTCGGGTGTTGCCCCCGCGTGTAGCGCCAAGGTATCAAAGCCAGGGTCGGCGTAGCCGGACATGGTGTCTCCGCTTGTGTTCGATGCGGGCATTGTGTGCTATGTTGGACGCCATCTGCCGCAGTCCATTACCCAGATCTCCGAGGAGGCCCACCATGAAAGTTGTCGACATACTCCGCGTGAAGGGCGGGACCCTCTACACGGTTGCGCCGGATCAAGCGCTGGCCGAAGCCATCGCCACCATGGCCGAGTACGACATCGGTTCGCTGGTGGTGATGGAGCATGGCGATCTGGTGGGCATGCTGACCTTTCGCGAGGTGATCGCGGCGGTGCAGCGCAATGGCGGCAGCGTCGGTTCCTCCATCGTGCGCACGGTGATGGACGACCATCCGCTCACCTGCACGCCCGAGACCGAGATCGACGAGGTGCGCCGCATGATGCTGGGGCGCCATGCCCGCTACATGCCGGTGCTGAACGGCAAGACGCTGATGGGCGTGATCTCCTTCTACGACGTGGCCAAGGCCGTGGTCGACAGCCAGGACTTCGAGAACCGCATGCTCAAGGCCTATATCCGCGACTGGCCGGTCGAGGAAGAGGGCGCCGACAGCGCCAAGCTCTGAGCGCGGCCCGCTGTCGATAGAATCCAGGCCATAGCCCGGCATCTCGGCCGGGCTCTGTTTTCTTGGATCCGGCATGTCAGGCAGCACATTTGGTGAGTTGTTCCGCGTCACGAATTTCGGCGAGAGCCATGGGCCGGCAATCGGCTGCGTGATCGATGGCTGCCCGCCCGGCCTGAGCCTCAGCGAGGCCGACATCCAGCCCGAGCTGGATCGGCGCCGCCCCGGCACCTCGCGCCATGTGACCCAGCGCAACGAGCCCGACGCCGTCGAGATCCTCTCCGGCGTCTACGAGGGCCTCACCACCGGCACGCCGATCTGCCTGCTGATCAAGAACACCGACCAGCGCAGCAAGGACTACGGCAACATCCTCGACACCTTCCGCCCCGGCCACGCCGACTACAGCTACTGGCGCAAATACGGCCTGCGCGATCCGCGCGGCGGCGGCCGCTCCTCGGCGCGCCTGACCGCGCCCATGGTGGGTGCCGGCGCGGTGGCGCGCAAGTGGCTGAAGCAGCAGTACGGCACCGAGTTCCGCGGCTGCATGACCCAGCTGGGCGAGTTGGAGATCCCCTTCGAGGGCTGGCAGCATGTGGGGCAGAACCCCTTCTTCGCCGCCAACGCCAGCAAGATCGCCGAGCTGGAGGACTATATGGACGCGCTGCGCAAGGCCGGCGACTCGGTGGGCGCGCGCATCCGCGTGGAAGCCACCGGCGTGCCGGTGGGCCTGGGCGAGCCGCTGTTCGACAAGCTGGACGCCGAGATTGCCTACGCGATGATGGGCATCAACGCGGTCAAGGGCGTGGAGATCGGCGCCGGCTTTGCCAGCGTGGCGCAGCGTGGCAGCCAGCATGGCGACGAGTTGACCCCCGGCGGCTTTGCCAGCAACAACGCCGGTGGCGTGCTGGGTGGCATCTCCACCGGCCAGGATCTTTCGGTCTCGATCGCCATCAAGCCCACCAGCTCGATCCGCAGCGCGAAGGCCTCGATCAACCGCGCCGGCGAGCCCACCCAGGTGGAAACCTTCGGCCGCCACGACCCTTGCGTGGGCATCCGCGCCACCCCCATCGCCGAGGCCATGCTGGCCCTGGTGCTGATGGACCATGCACTGCGCAACCGCGCGCAATGCGGTGACGTGCGGCACGCGCTGCCGGCCATCCCCTCGCACATCTGATGGCCGACGCGGCCGCTGCCCCCGGCCGCACGCTGGGTGCCTGCGCGCTGCTGTCCTTCGCCTATTTCGCCAGCATCGGCGCCTTCAATCCCTACGCGCCGCTCTGGTACAAGGAACTGGGCCTGCCGGTGTTCGCGATCGGCGTGCTGGTCTCGATCTCGAGCTGGACGCGGCTGTTCGCGCCCTATGCCTGGGGCGCGCTGGCCGACCGCAGCGGCCAGCGCGTGCGCCTGATCCGCTGGGCCAGCCTGGCCTGCTTGCTGGCCTCGCTGGGCTTTCTGCTGCCACCCAGCTTTGCCAGCCTGGCGGCGGCCTGCTTTCTGATGTACCTGTTCAACGCCGCCATCGTGCCGCTCACCGAGACCGTGGTGGCGGCGCAGTTGGTGACCCAGGGCGGCGGCATGGATGCGCGCAAGTACGGCCGCGTGCGCGTCTGGGGCTCGGTCGGCTTTCTCAGCACGGTGCTGCTGGCCGGCTGGTGGTTCCAGCATTTCGGCATGCGCTACTTCGCCTGGACCGTGATCGCCTTGCTGCTGCTGGTGGTGTGGGCCGCGCATCGCCTGCCCGAGCAGCATGCGCCCTCGCATGGCCATGAGCCGGCGCCGCCGCTGCGCGAGGTGCTCAGCCACCCGGAGGTACGCTGGTTCTTCGCCGGCGTGTTCCTCACCGTGCTGGCGCATTCGGCCCTCTATGCCTTCTTCAGCCTCTACCTGGACGAGCTGGGCTACGGCAAGCCGGTGGTGGGCGGGCTGTGGGCGGTGTCGGTGGTGGTGGAGATCGTCTGGTTTGCCTTCCAGGGCCGCCTGCTGGAGCGCGGCAGCCTGCATGGCTGGCTGATGGCGGCGGCGCTGCTGTCGGCCGCGCGCTTTGCCGCCACCGCCGCCTTCGGTGCGTGGGTCTGGGTGCTGGTGCTGGCGCAGTGCACCCATGCGCTCACCTTTGCCGCCCAGCACACCGCCTGCATCGCGCTGGTGACGCGCTACTTCCCGGGGCGCTTGCGCGGCCGCGGCCAGGCGCTCTACTCGGTGCTGGGCTATGGCTGCTCGGGCGTGCTGGGCAGCGTGGGCGGCGCCTCGCTGGCCTCGCTGTGGGGCTATGCCGCCACCTTCTGGGCGGCCACCGCGGCGGCGCTGCTGGGCGCGCTGTGCTGCTGGCGCAGCGCCCGGCTGGACGCCACGCGCTGACGCGCGCACTTTGCATTTCGTCACGGTTGGTCACGCATGGGCCACCTTTTGTCCGTGCTGTGAGCAGTCGGGGTCGAGCAATCCGCAGTTCGTCGCAGGCCCCCTGGCAGCCGCGAATCGCGTCCCTACACTGCCCCCACTTTCAACATCCGCTTCGATCGGGGGAACCATGCGCAAGCAATGGATTTATGGTGGTGTGGCCGTGGCCATCTTGGCCGGTGGTACCGGTGTGGCCGTGTTTGCCAGCAAGGGCGACAGCCCCAAGAAACCCGATGACAAGAAGGCCGAGGTGGCCCTGGAGTTCACCGCCGGCGAGGTCGTCAAGCCGTCCAAGGTCAGCATGCCCGAGTTGATCGAGTTCTCGGGCCCGCTGGTGGCGCCGGGCACGGTGGTGGTGCGCAGCAAGTCGGCCGGCACCCTGCTCAGCCTGGCGGTGGCCGAAGGCAGCCGCGTGCGCGTCGGCCAGGCCCTGGGCCAGGTCGATCTGGAGGAGCTGCGCTACCGCGCCGCCGAGCGCAGCGCCAGCGTCGAATCCGCCCGCGCCCAGCTCGAGCAGGCCGAGCGCCAGTACAAGGCCAACCAGGGCCTGGCCGATCAGAAATTCATTGCCTCCACCGCGCTGGACACCTCGCGTGCCGCGCTGGAAGCGGCGCGCGCCTCCCTGCTCAGCGCCAAGGCCCAGTACGACACCAGCCAGGTGGTGCTGCGCCAGGCCGCCCTGGTGGCGCCCATCAACGGCGTGGTGTCCAAGCGCCATGCCCTGCCGGGCGAGAAGCTGGCACCCGAGCAGCAGATCCTCAGCATCGTCGACCTCAGCAAGCTGGAACTGGCGGGTCTGGTGGGTACGCACGAGGTCAGCCGGCTCAAGCCCGGCATGGCGGTGAACGTGCGCATCGAGGGTGTGGACAAGCCGGTGGAGGCGCGCATCGCCCGCATCGCGCCGGCCGCCGAGCCCGGCACCCGCTCGATCGGCGTGACCCTGGAGCTCAGCAACCCCAAGGAGGAGTTCCGTGCCGGCCAGTACGCGGTGGCCCGCGTGGAGCTGCAGGACGATGCGCAGCGCCTGGCGGTGCCGATTGCCGCGGTGGGCAGCACCTCGGGCCAGGACCATGTCTGGATGATCGAAAAGGGCGCGCTGGTGCGCCGCATTGTCACCACCGGCCGGCGCGACCAGCGCGAGGGCCGCGTCGAGGTGCTGCAAGGCCTCAGCGCGGACGCCCAGGTGCTGGCGGCGCGCTTCGACAATCTGCGCGAAGGCAGCAAGGCCGAGGTGGTGGCCGCCAAATCCAAGGATGCCAAGGTGGCCAGCGCCGTGGCAGCCCCGGCGGCCAACTGAGGAGCACGCCATGTGGATGACACGCGTCTCGATTCAAAACCCGGTCTTCGCCACCATGGTGATGGTGGCCCTCTGCGTGCTGGGCCTGTTCAGCTACGCCAAGCTGGGCGTGGAGAACCTGCCCGACATCTCCATCCCGGTGGCCTCGGTGGACGTGCGCTACCCCGGCGCCTCGCCCGAGGCGGTGGAGCGTGAAATCGCCAAGCCGCTGGAAGAGGCGCTCAACAGCATCGCTGGCGTCGAGAAGGTGATCTCGCGCAGCTTCGAGGGCCGTGTGCAGGCCCAGGTCGAGTTCGGCCTCAACACCGACATGGGCCGCGCCATGCAGGAGGTGCGTGACCGCGTCTCCGCCGTGCAGGCGATCTTCCCCAAGGATGCCAAGGCGCCCACCGTGGCGCGCGCCTCGGTGGAGGAGAACCAGCCGGTGGTGCTGGCCGCGCTGATGAGCAAGACGCGCCCGGCGCGCGAGCTCTCCATGATGGCCGAGCTGACGGTGGCCAAGCGCCTCGGTCGCGTCGACGGCGTGGCGCGGGTGGACGTGAGCGGCATGGTGACGCGCGAGGTGCGCATCGATCTGGATCCGCTGCGCCTGCGCGCCTACAACGTCACGCCGGCCGAAATCTCGGCCGCCCTGCGTGACGCCAATATGGACCAGCCCGTCGGCCTGATTTCCGACCAGACCGCCGACGCGATCCTGCGCGTCGAGGGCCGCGTCAAGGATCCCAAGCAGTTCGTCAACGTGGTGGTGGCGCGGCGCGGCAATCTGGTGCTGACCCTGGGCGACCTGGGCAAGCTGGTCGAGCGTGAGCGCGAGGCCGACAGCATCGCGCGCATCAATGGCGCCCAGGCCGTGACCTTCAATGTGTTCAAGCAGCAGGACGCCAACATCGTCGCCACCGGCGACGGCGTCAAGGAAGCGATGGCCGAGCTGCGCAAGAGCCTGCCGGCCGACGTCGAGCTGAACCTGATCTACGCCTCCAGCGACAACGTCAAGAATTCGCTGGAAGGTCTCAAGCACACCCTGATCGAGGGCGCGCTGCTGACCGTGGCCATCGTGTTCCTGTTCCTGCACAGCTGGCGCTCCACCATCATCACCGGCCTGACCCTGCCGATTGCGGTGATCTCCAGCTTCATCGCCGTGCATGCCTTCGGTTTCACGCTCAACTTCATGACCATGATGGCGCTCTCGCTGTGCATCGGTCTGTTGATCGACGATGCCATCGTGGTGCGCGAGAACATCGTGCGCCATGTGGCGATGGGCAAGGACCACCACCGCGCCGCCGAAGACGGCACCAACGAGATCGGCCTGGCGGTGATGGCCACCACCTTCGCGATCTGCGCGGTGTTCGTGCCGGTCTCCTTCATGGGCGGCATCATCGGCAAGTTCTTCTATCCCTTCGGCATCACGGTGGCGGTGGCGGTGCTGGTGAGCCTGTTCGTCAGCTTCACGCTCGACCCGATGCTGAGCTCGGTCTGGAAGGACCCGCCCAGCCATTACCTGAAGCGTATGCCGGTGATCGGACACATGATCCGTGCCACCGACCTGGGCATGGATGTGCTGCACCGGGTCTATGAGCGCACCATCCGCTGGGTGTTCTCGGGTCGCCGCTACCGCGCCTGGCTGCCGGTGTTCGCGCGCCCCTTCGATGCCCAGGGCCTGCGCGACCGCACGCAAAAGCGCCGCCTGCGCTTTGCCACCATCACGCCGCGCGGCCTGGTGCTGTGGGGCGGCACGCTGAGCTTCTTCATTGCGCTGGTGCTGGCCGGTTTCGTGGGCTCGGAGTTCGCGCCCAAGACGGACGACAGCTTCACCCAGATCAACCTGCGCCTGCCGGTGGCCTCCAGCCTGGAGCGCAGCAGCACCAAGGTGGCGCAGATCGAGGAGATCCTGAACCGCTACCCGGAGATCAAGACGGTCTCCACCGTGGTCGGCAGCACCGGCGAGGGCCTGGCCACCGGCCGCAACCAGGCCACGCTGAGCATCTCGCTGGTGGACAAGAAGGCGCGCAAGCGCAGCCAGAAGGAGATCGAGGACGCGATCCGCGCCGACATCGCCAAGATCCCCGGCGTGGACGCCAGCGTCGGTGGCAACCGCGAGATCTGGATCACCATCCTGGGCAACGATCCCGAGGTGCTGACCCAGGTGGCCAACGACCTGGTCGCCAAGATCAAGAAGATCAAGGGCGCCGTGGACGTGGAGACCACCGTCAAGCCCGGCCTGCCGGCCTTCGCCGTCAAGCTCAAGGATTCGGCCATCCGCGAGCTGGGCTTGACCGGCCCGCAGGTGGCTGCATCGCTGCGCGCCTATGTCAATGGCGACGTCGCCACCTACTGGACCACGCCCGATGGCAACCAGGTCGAGGTGCTGCTGCGCCTGCCGGTGGAGCAGCGCCAGCGTGTCGACCAGATGCTCAAGCTGCCGGTGGCCTTTGCCAAGGACGGCTCGCCGATCGCCTTGGACCAGGTGGCCACCATCGAGCCGGTGTTCAACCCCGAGGTGATCCGCCGCCAGAACCTGCAGCGCCGCGAGGCCGTGTTCGCCGGCGTCGAGGGCCGCCCCTCCGGCGACGTCAACGCGGATGTGCAGAAGCTCATCAAGGCCACCCATCTGCCGCCCGGCACCAGCTTCAATGTGGACGGTGCCGGCAAGCAGCAGGCCGACGCCTTCAAGGGTCTGCTGGCGGCCATGGGCTTGGCGGTGATCTTCATCTACATCGTGCTGGCCAGCCAGTTCGGCAGCTTCGTGCAACCCATCGCCATCATGGCCTCGCTGCCCCTGGCCCTGATCGGCGTGATGCTGGCCCTGTTGGTCACCGGGACCACGCTGAACGTGTTCTCGATGATCGGCCTGGTGATGCTGATGGGCCTGGTGACCAAGAACGCCATCCTGCTGGTGGACTTTGCCAACCATGCCCGCAAGGCCGGCGCCTCGGTGCCCGATGCCCTGCTGCAGGCCGGCCTGATCCGCATGCGCCCCATCATCATGACCACCGCGGCGATGGTGTTCGGCATGTTGCCGATGGCCATCGCGCTCAACGAGGGTGGCGAGATCCAGGCGCCGATGGGCCGCGCCATCATCGGCGGCGTGATCACCTCGACCATCCTGACCCTGGTGGTGGTGCCGGTGCTGTACTCCTACCTGGTGCGCCTGCGCAAGCCGGCGCCCAAGGGCTCGCAGACTGCCGCGGCGGACGCGGCCCATGGCAGCGCGATGCCGCTGGACATGCCCGGCGCCATGCCCGCCGCGAAGGACTGACGGTTTAAGCTTGCGGTGAGACGCAGCCTGGAGGCCCCGACTGGTTCGGGGCCTTTTTTTCGTCGCAGTGGCGGCGCCACAGCTGCCGCAGCGCCGCTTCGAAATGCGTGGCGAAGCGGGGCGCGTCGCACAGCGGCGAGCGCAGCAGGCGCGCGCGCAGACCCTGGCGCAACACCGCCAGGGCCGGCAGGTCGGCGGCATGCCGCTGAGCCAAGGCCAGATAGTCGGCGCGGTCGGCGGCCACCCAATCCGGCAGCCGCAGGTTTTGCATGATGCTGACGCCCTGGCGCGACAGCGGCGTGGTGCCGGCCAGGGTCAGCACCGGCACGCCCATCCACAGCGCCTCCATGCTGGTGGTGCCGCCGGGGTAGGGGAAGGGGTCCAGCGCGATGTCGACGTTTGCGTAGCAACGCAGATAGTCGGCCCGCGGGCTGGCGCCCTCCAGCCACAGGCGCTCGGCGGGCACGCCCAGCGCGGCAAGGCGGGCCTGCAGGCCGGCGCGCGTGCTGGCGATATCCAGCTGGGCATTCTTCAGGTATAGCCGGCTGCCCGGCACCGCGGCCAGCAGCTCGGCCCACAAGCGCAGCACCGCGTCGTTGAGCTTGTTGAGCTTGTTGAAGCAGCCGAAGGTGAGATGGCCGCGTGCGGCAGCGGGCAGGGGGGCTACCGGCAGGGCCGGCGTGGGCGGCGTGAAGCACAGAAAACTCTCGGGCAGGCGCCACAGCCGTTCGGTGAAGGCCGCCTCGGTGCCCGGCGGCGCAATCCAGGGGTCGCTCAGCACATAGTCGATGGCGGTCACGCCGGTGCTGGCGCAATAGCCCAGCCAGGAGAGCTGCAGCGGCGCGGGCTTGCGCGCGAACACGGGCAGGCGGTTGCCCGCGGTGTGGCCCGAGAGGTCGATCAGGATGTCAACGCCGTCCGCCTCGATCTGCGCCGCCAGCTGCGTATCGCTCATCTCCTGCACCTGGCGCCAGCCTGAAACGCTGGCCTTCAGCGCTGCGCTGAGGCCATCATGTTGCGCGTTATTCGCATAGATCAGCAGGGCCAGCCTGTCGCTGGCCTGCACCGCCAGGGCCGCCAGCAAGGCTTGCAGAAAGTAGCCGACCGGATGCTCGCGCAGGTCGGCCGACACCAGACCGACGCGCAGGCAGCGCGCCGGCTCCGTGGCGTCGGGCCAGCTGTCGCGCGCCGGGGTGATGCTGGCCAGCGTTGCGCCATAGCGTTCGGCCGCGGCGCGCGCCGCAGCCGCTGCATCCGGCTCCAGATGGCACCGCAGGAACAGCAAGTCGCTATGGGCCCAGCGCTGCTCGGGTTGCAGTGCCAGGATGCGCCGATAGCCATGCGCCGCGCCGTCGAAGTCGCCGAGTTCGCGCAGGGCGGCGGCCAGATTGCCATAGGCCAGCGTGTCGTCGGGGCGGGCGGCGATGGCGCGACGGTAGAGCGTCAGGGCTTCGTCGAGACGGCCCTGGGCCTTCAAGGTGTTGCCGAGGTTGTTCAGCAATTCGGTGGCGCCGGGATCGAGCGCGAGGCCGCGCCGGTAGAGTGCCTCCGCGTCGGCAAGCCGGCCCAGCCCCTGCTGCAGCAGGCCCAGATTGCACAGGGCGGGCAGATGCTGGGGTTGCCGTTGCAGCAGCTGCTGGTAGCGGGCGATCGCGGCCTCGGTGCGGCCTTGCGCGGCCTGGGCATGGGCCACATCGAACAGCGCCTTGCCCAGCAGGGACTGGGCGGCGGCGAAGTCGGGTTTGAGGGCGAGCGCGCGCTCAAACGAAGCCAGCGCCTCGTCCATGCGGCCAAGCCGCTGCAGCACCAGGCCCAGATTGCAATGCGCTTCGACGAAACCCGGCTTCAGCTGCAGGGCGCGTTGCAGGCAAGACTGGGCTTCGTCCAGCCGCCCGGCGCGCATCAGCGCCAGGCCGAGGTTGCCATGCGCCTCAGCGAAATCGGGGCACAGCGCGAGGGCGTCCCGATAGCAGCCCAGCGCTTCCTCATGCCGGCCCTGCTGGCTCAGGAGATTCCCCAGATTGCTGGGCAGTTCCGCATCGTCCGGCAGCAGCGTGCGCGCGCGCCTCAGCGTCTCGATGGCCTCCTTGCCCTGGGCCTGCAGGGCGACGCCGAGCGCCTTCCAGAGCGCGCCCGAGTCCGGAAAGCTCAGCAGCAATGCGCGCGCGGCCCGCTCCATCTCGTCGTAGCGCCTGGCGTTGAAGCTCAGCAGCAGCGGCTGCAGTTCGGGCGGAGAAGGGTTGCGCGTTGCGCTCATCGTTGGGGCATCGGGGCTGTTCTGGCGGGCGGCGCGATTATCCAGGCATGGCGCGCCGCCAGCGTGCCGCAACGCTGGGGCAGACCCGGCTTGTGGATTGGTTCAGGATCGCTAGCATGCGCTTCCACATGCGACATTCACTGCTTGCCTTCGCCATTGGCCTCGCCTGCTGCCTGCCAGCGACGGCGCGCGCCGCGCCCGCCCTGCGCCTGCTCAGCGAAGAGTTCGCACCGGTCAATTTCAGCGATAACGGCGTTGGCAAGGGCCTGTCGGTCGAGATCGTGCGCGAGATCCAGCAGCGCCTGGGCGCGCCGGCCGAGATCGAGTTCATGCCTTGGAGCCGCGCCTACCGTGAAGCCCAGGGCCGTGAGCCGGTGGCGCTGTTCGCGATGGCGCGCACGCCGGCACGCGAGAAGCTCTTCAAATGGGTGGGCCCCATCGTCACCTTCTACAGCTCGATCTACGCCCCCAACGGCGACGGCGTGCGCCTGCGCAGCCTCAACGATGCGAAGAAGGTCAAGGCGGTGCTGGTGGTGCGCGACTGGTACACCGGCGAGCAGCTCAGCACCCAGGGCTTCAAGAATCTGGTGCCGGTGAGCGACCCGGTGCAGGGCATCAAGATGCTGCAGGCGCGGCGCGCGCCGCTGTTTGCCACCGAGCGCATCACCATGCCGCAAATCATGGCCCAGGCTGGCGTGCCGGCGGACGCCTTCGAGGTGGTCTACAGCTTTGCCAGCTCCGAGGGCTATATCGCCTTCTCGCTCACCACGCCCGATGCCACCGTGAAGGCCTGGCAGCAGCAGCTCGACGCGATGAAGCAGGACGGTCGCTTTCTGACCATCTACAAGCGCTGGTTGCCCAACGACAACCCGCCGCTGGGCAAGCGCTGAGAAGGCGCTAGAGGCTTTGCCTCAGCACCAGCTCGTAGCCCAGGTCCAGGCTGGGCGCGGCGGGCTGCTCGCCGCGGATCAGGCCCAGCAGCATGCGTGCGGCTTCGCGGCCGATCGCGGCACGCGGCGTGCGCACCGTGCTGAGCGCTGGCAGCATCTGGTCGCTGCCGGTCAGGTCGTTGAAGCCCGCCACCGCCACCCGCGCGGGCACGGCAATGCCCAGGCGCAGCGCGGCCAGCAGCGCGCCCTGGGCCAGGTCGTCGTTGCAGAAGAAGATCGCATCGGTGTCGGGCTGCTCGCGCATCAGCTGCTCGAACAGTTCTGCGCCGAGCGCCATCGAGGAGGGGCGGGGCGAGAGCAGCTCGCGCTTGGGCTCGTGGCGGCCGGCCAGCTGCATGGCCTGGCGATAGCCGCTGGCGCGCTGCAGGGTGCGCGGATCCAGTTGGGCGGCCACGAAGGCGATGCGCTGGCGGCCATGCGCGAGCAGGCATTGCGTCATCGCGCGGCCGGCCTCCGACTGCGAGAAGCCCACGCTGTAGACCCCCGGCTCGGCATGCGTTTCCATCACATGCACGCAGGGCACGCCGCTGTCGGCGATCAGGCGCCGGGCGGCCTCGGTGCGGTCGAAGCCGGTCACGATCAGGCCGGCGGGACGGTGCATCAGGTAGGCGCGCAGCAGCGCCTCCTCCTCGTCGGGGCGGTAATGGGTGACGCCGATCAGGCTTTGGTAGCCGGCCTCCAGCAGGCTGCGCTGGGCCGCGTCCAGCAGGTCCACGAACAGGGCATTGCTGAGCAAGGGGATCAGCACGGCCACCTGGGTGCTGCGCGAGGAGGCCAGCGCGCGCGCCGCCGGGTCGGGCACATAGCCCAGGCGCTCGGCGGCCTCTCGCACCCGGGTCACCAGCTCGCTGGCGACCGCGCGTTCGCCGCGCAGCGCACGCGACACGGTGATGGGGCTGACGCCCGCTGCCTGGGCCACCTCGGCCAGCGTGGTGCGGCCGGTGGCGCGGCGTCGTTTTGGTGCGGTTGGCGCGGACATGGCCGTAGTTTCCCTGATGTGGTGCGTCTGGTCTGGGCGCTAGGATAGCGCTGTCCTGAGCTTTGAGCCATGCGGTGTTTCACCCATGCGAGGCCGGGGCACTTGCAGCAGGTGCCGGGTCACCTGGTTTTTTTACTTGAATGGGATAGCGCTGTCCAATGCATGCCATCACCGTCATGGGTGTCGCCGGTTGCGGCAAGACCAGCTTGGGTCAGGGGCTGGCAGCGGCCCTGGGCTTCACCTTTCTGGAGGGCGACAGCTTTCATGATGCGGCGTCGGTGGCCAAGATGGCGGCCGGCAGCGCGCTGACCGACGCTGACCGCCATGGCTGGCTGGAGCGCCTGGCGCTGCAGCTGCAGGCGCATCCCCAGGGCGTAGTGTTGAGCTGCTCCGCGCTCAAACGCAGCTACCGCGAGCGCCTGCGCGCGGCGCGGCCGGATTTGGGCTTCGTGTTCCTCGAGATCAGCCCCGAGCTGGCGCTGCAGCGCGTGGCGGCGCGTGCGCACCAGCATCTGTTCCCCGCCAGCCTGGTGCAAAGCCAGTTCCAGACCCTCGAATCGCCAAGCGGCGAGGCCGGGGTCCTCACGGTCCCGGCGGCCTTGCCGCCGCAAGAACAACTCGACCTGGCCGCCGGCTGGGCAAGGAGCCAAGCATGACGAGTAGCAGCAGTTCCGGCAGGCCACTCTGGCTGCGCCTCAGCGAGGGCGCGATGGCCGCCTGCCTGGCGGTGATGGCCGCCGCCGTCTTCGTCAACGTGGTGTTGCGCTACGGCTTCGGCAGCGGCGTGGCGGCCAGCGAAGAGCTCTCGCGCCTGCTCTTTGTCTGGATGGTCTTCATCGGCGCCACTGCGGCCTATCCGCGCGGCGAGCACATGGCCTTCACCAGCTTTCTGCTGCCGCTGCGCAGCCGGCCGCGCGCGCTGATGCTGATGGCCGCCGTGATCCGCGCCGCCGTGGTGCTGGCGGCCGGCCTGGTGGCCTGGGGCGCCTGGCAGCAGGTGCGGGTGGGCATGGACAGCCAGTCGGTGGTGCTGGGCTACTCCAATGCCTTGCTGCCGCTGCCGGCCCTGCTCAGCTCGCTGGCGATCGCGCTGATGGCGCTGTGGCAGCTGCTGCGCGCTGCGCCGCTCGATCTTGGCCACGACCTGGAGGTGGAATGATGGTCATGGGCTTGAGCAATGAGGCGCTGGCCTTCGTGATTTTCTCCGTCGGCATGCTGGCGCTGATGGGCATCGGCATGCCGATGGCCTTCGCCCTCGTGCTGACCGGCGCCGGCATGGCCTGGGCGCTGGACTTCTGGGACACCCAGCTGCTGGCGCAGAACCTGGTGGCCGGGGTGGACAGCTTCCCGCTGCTGGCCGTGCCCTTCTTCATCCTGGCCGGCGAGCTGATGAATGCCGGTGGCATCAGCCGGCGCATCATCACCATGGCGCAGGCCTGGGTGGGCCATATCCGCGGCGGCCTGGGCTTCGTGGCGATCGGCGCCGCGGTGCTGATGGCCAGCATGAGCGGCTCGGCGCTGGCCGACACCGCCGCGCTGGCCACCATCCTGCTGCCCATGATGCAGCGCCATGGCTATCCCATGCACACCTCGGCCGGGCTGATCGCCTCGGGCGGCATCATCGCGCCCATCATCCCGCCCTCGATGCCCTTCGTGATCTATGGCGTGACCACCAACACCTCGATCTCGGCGCTGTTCCTCTCGGGCATCGTGCCGGGGCTGATCATGGGCGTGGGCCTGGTGGTGGCCTGGAAGCTGCAGCTGCGCAAGATCGATCTGCCCCAGGGCGAGCCGCTGCCGATGCGCGAGCGCCTGCGCGCCACCGTGAAGGCCTTCTGGGCCCTGCTGATGCCGCTGATCATCATCGGCGGCATGAAGTCGGGCCTGTTCACGCCCACCGAGGCGGCGGTGGTGGCGGCCGTCTATGCCCTGGTGGTGGCCTTCTTCGTGCACCGCGAGCTGAGCCTGGCCGGCTTCCACGAGGTGCTGGTGCGTGCCGCCAAGACCACCGCGGTGGTGATGTTCCTGTGCGCCGGCGCCCAGGTGGCCAGCTACATGATCACGCTGGCCGATCTTCCCGGCGTGCTGACCGGTTGGCTGGGCGCGCTGGTGGAGTCGCCGCGCCTCTTGATGGCGGTGATGATGATCGCCCTGGTGGTGATAGGCACGGCACTGGATCTCACGCCCACCATCCTGATCTTCGCGCCGGTGATGCTGCCGATCGCGGTGAAGGCCGGCATCGACCCGGTCTACTTCGGCCTGATGTTCGTGCTCAACGGCGCCATCGGCCTGATCACCCCGCCGGTGGGCACGGTGCTGAATGTGGTGGCCGGCGTGGGCCGCCTTTCCATGCACCAGGTCATCAAGGGCGTGAACCCCTTCCTCATCACCTATGTGCTGATACTGACCCTGTTCACCCTGTTCCCGCAAATCGTCATCGCGCCGGTGGCGTGGATGCGCTGAACCCATGCTCAAGGAGACCCCGTTCATGACCAAGCTGACCCGCAGAATCCTCGTCACCGCGCTGGCCCTGGCCGCCGGCAGCGCCATGGCGCAGGACATCAAGCCGCGCCTGATCCGCTTTGGCTACGGCCTGGCCGAGGCCAGCAACCAGGGCAGGGCAGTCAAGCTCTTTGCCGACCAGCTCGCCGCGGCCTCGGGCGGCAAGATGAAGCTGCGCGCCATCGGCGGCGCGGCGCTGGGCCCCGACACGCAGATGCAGCAGGCGTTGATCGGCGGTGCGCAGGAAATGATGGTGGGTTCCACCGCCACCCTGGTGGGCATCGTCAAGGAGATGGCGCTGTGGGACACGCCCTTCCTGATCAACAACGCCAAGGAAGCCGACGCCTTGCTGGACGGGCCGATCGGCGAGAAGGTCAAGGCCAAGCTGGAAGAGAAAGGCCTGGTGGGCCTGGTGTACTGGGAGAACGGCTTCCGCAACCTCACCAACAACAAGCGCGCGGTGGCCAGGCTGGAGGATCTGGACGGCATCAAGCTGCGCGTGATGCAGAACAATGTCTTCCTCGACAGCTTCAAGAGCCTGGGCGCGAATGCCGTCCCCTTGCCCTTCTCGGAGCTGTTCAGCGCGCTCGAGACCAAGGCGGTGGACGGGCAGGAGAACCCCTACAACACGATTCTCTCGAGCAAGTTCTACGAGGTGCAGAAGTACCTCACCGTCACCAACCATGTCTACAGCCCCTGGATCGTGCTGGTGAGCAAGAAGTACTGGGACGGCCTCAGCAAGGACGAGCGCGCGGCACTGCAGAAGGCCGCCGTCGCCGCGCGCGAGTTCGAACGCAAGGACACGCGCGACGAGGCCGCCAAGGCGCTCGCCGACCTCAAGGCCAAGGGCATGCAGATCAACGAGCTGAGCCCCGCCGAGGCCGGCCGCATGCGCGACCGCCTGACGCGCGTGAACGCCAGCATTGCCGCCAACGTCGGCATGGATCTCTGGAACGAGACCCAGGCCGAGCTGGGCAGGCTGCGCGCCAGGAAGTAAATCGGCAGGCGGCGCGGCCTGGCTGTGCCTCAGGGCAGCGTCAGGCTCAGCGCCAGCGCATCGCTGTTGCTGACGTCGATGATCAAGGTCTTGCTGAGGCTGGCCGTGCTGGCCACCAGGCTGTACTTGCCGGTCGGCGTGGCGGTGTCGGCCAGGAAGCTCAGGGCCGTGGCGTTGGCCAGGTAGGCGGTCTTGACCGGCGCCGCGCTCGGCAGTGTCAAGGCGAAGGAGCCCGTCAGGCCGTCCACCGGCATCGCAGCCACCTCGACGGTGGGGCCGCCGGTATAGGTCTTGCGCGCCACCACCATGGCGTCGATCGGACTCACCGCCGGGTTCAGGGTCACCGTGCCGCTGGCCAGATGCTGGCCCGACAGCGGCGGGTCGATCGGTGCGCTGGCGGCGTTGAGCGTGGTGTTCGCGGTGCTGCTCACCGGCACGCCCGTCACCGTGGCGGTGGCCCGGCCGCTGCTCTGAATCACCACGTCGTAGTTGCCCACCGGCAGGGGCGCCAGCACGAACTTGCCGCTGGCGTCCGGCACCGTGGACTTGACCGGCACGCCGTTGAGCTGGGCCGAGACCTGGGTGCCGGCGGCCAGCGCCGGCACCACATAGCCGATCACGCGCTGGGCCGCGTCGCTCACCCGCGGCAGCACCGCCACCACCGGCTTGAGGTTGTAGCCGCCCGAGTTGCCCAGGCGCACCACCGAGCGGCAGGCGTCGAAGTCCAGCACCATGTCGGCCACCTGATCGGCGGCCACGTCGATATTGGCATTCAGCTTCAGTCCACTCTGCAGCGCGCTGGGCGTGCTGAGTGCGACCTCCTGGCCGCCGCTGGGCGTGACGGCGTTGGCCATCGGGTTGGCGCCATCATTGGCTGCCAGCACCAGACGCAGCTGGGTGTACTTGCCGGCGGGCAGGGCGGTCTGGCCGAGTTCGCTCAGCACGCCGTTGGTGAGCGTCAGCAGGTCGACACGCTTGGCCGGTGCCAGCACCAGCTCCGACCAGCCCGCGTCGCCGTCGGCGGCGTTGCTGCTCTGGTGCACGCGCACCTTCTGCACCGACACGAAGACATGCTCGTAGCCACAGCTGGGTGCATCGGTCAGCGCCACGCGCAGGCTGCCCATGGTGGAGGCGGGCGGCGGGCTGGTGCCGGCGTCGCCACCGCCACCACCGCAGGCACCGAGGATGACCGCCAGCGCGGCAGCGGCCAGACGGGAAGCGAGGGGCGTATTTTTTGCGATGTTCATGGTGTGGATCTCCTGGAAAGTGGAACTCCCTGGCCGAGTTCCTGGCTAGCTTTCGAATTTGATCCGAGCCGGGGCGCTGGCGCCGGAAGCGGCGTGTTGCAGGTGTAAGCAGGCGTTTTGCTCAGCCCTGGACCTGATTCCGCCCACCCTGCTTGGCGCGGTAGAGCGCGGCGTCGGCGCAGGCTTGCCAATGGGCCAGATCCCGGCCCTCGGCGGCCCCCGCGGCGACGAAGCCGAGGCTGATCGTGACCCTGAGTTCGGGATGCACGTCGCTGAAGTCAAGCGCCTGCACGGCCTTGCGGACACGCTCGGCCACCGCCCGCGCGGCGTCCGCATCGGTGCCAGGCAGCACGACCAGGAATTCTTCACCGCCCACGCGCCCCAGCAGGTCACCCTGGCGCAGCTGCGCCCTGCCGGTCTGCGCCACTCGCTGGATCACCAGGTCGCCGGCCGCGTGGCCATGCTGATCGTTGACTCGCTTGAAGTGGTCGATGTCGAACATCAGCAGGCTGACCGCGTGCTGGCCGAAGCGCCGCGAGGCCAGACATTGCTGCGCGTAGCGCTCGACGCAGCGGCGGTTCGCCACGCCGGTGAGGGTGTCGGTCAAGGCCAGGTCGCGGTACTTACGGCTGCGCAGGCGCCAGCGCCAGGCGATCGCCACGACCGCCACCAGCAACACCAGCGCCAGCGCGATCGCGAGGTATTGGGCCCGCCGCGCCGCGATCAAGGCCTGGATCTGCTGCTCGCGCTGCGACGCGTCGAATTCCTGCCGCATCCACTGGCTGCGCTGGTCCGCCTGCTGGCTCACCTGTGCCTCGCGCAGGGTCTGGTAACGCCTGAGATCCGCGTACGCGGCCGCGTGTTGGCCCAGGGCCGCCCGCGTCGCGGCGCGGCTCTCGAGCAGCATGGCGAGGTAGCGGGTCTGGCCCTCCGCCTCCCAGGCGGGCAGCAAGGCGTCGAACAGGCGGGCTGCCTCGGCATGCTGGCCCAGCCCGGCCAGGGCGCGGGCGCGCTGGAACTCGGGCATGCGATCCGTGACGCCGACCTTGTCAAAGGCGCGGCGTGCCGCGCTTGCCGAGGCCAGCGCCTCGGTGTAGCGCTTGGCCTTCACCTCGCTCATCGCCTGGCCCGCCAGGGCCGCGGCGAGGTTGGCGAAATCGCCACGCGCCTCGGCGCCTTGCTGCACCTGGCGGAACAGCGCCATTGCCGTGTCCAGCTGACCGAGGTCGTGGTACGAGTAGGCGAGCTGCAGCAGATCGCTGACCAGCGAATCCCAACGGTCCAGGCGCGCGGACTGCTGGCGGCTGCGCTCCAGGTACTGGATCGCCAGCTCCAGCTCGCCGATGCGCCGATAGGCGATACCGATGTTCTGCAGTGCGAAGCCGTAGTCCGAGGTGCCGCGGGCCTCCGCCAGCCGGTAGGCCTCCAGCGCATCCGTCAGCGCCAGCGCATGCTGGCCGGTTTGCGAACGCGCTCCGCTGCGCACCCCCAGCAACGTCAGCAGCATGTCCTCCTGCTTTAGCGCGCGGGCCAGCTCGATGCCCTCGGTGTAGCTGGCGATTGCCGCGGCGGCGCTGCGCAGCGGCTCCTGCAGGCGCCCCGCACATTCCAGCAGCAGCAGGCGATCGGCGTCCTTTTCAAGCCCGGCCTTGAGCGTCTGCTCGACACCGCGCAAAAAGGTCTCGGGCTCGAGCGGGTCCTGGCACTCCAGCACCCTCAGCGCCAGCGCATTTCGGCTGTCCTGCGGGGTCAGGCGAGCTTGCAGGCCGTTCAGCAATTGCCGGCGCTGCTCCAGCGCGGCGGGCAGGCCGGCACGCTGCAGCCGTGCGATCTCCTGGCCCAAGTCCACGCTGCCGGCATCTGCGGCGCGCGCGCCGGTCGACAAGCCGCCTGCGGCCAGCAGCGCGCCTGCGAGCAGCAGGGCTCGGACCCGCCGGGCCCCGCCGATGCAAGAGGAGCGGCGCGTCATTCCTGCCAGTACCTCGCACCCATGCGGCCGCGCAGCGCGCGCAGCTGCTGCTGGCTGTCGGCATTGAGCCACTCTTCGTAGAGCGCCTGGATGCGCTCCCGAACGCCGGGCTGGGTCAGCAGGGCATCGATGGCGGCGGCGGCGCGCCGGCCGGCCGGATTGTTCGAACAGGCGATGTAGGAGAGCTGTGTGTCGCTGAGTTCGGTCAATGGCCACCAGCCCAGCGTGCGGCCGAGTTCGGGATGCAGGCTGTTGAAGTAGCTCAGCTCGAACTCGTACACCAGCACCGCGTCCAAGGCATGGCCGCGCGCCAGCATGGCCAGCACCGACTGGTTGGAGGTGCCGAGAATGAAGCGCCGCACCTGTGCCACATGGTCGCTCAGCAGCGCATCCACCGCCGGCCCGTGAGCCCGGTAGCCGACCAAGCCCATCTGCACCTTGCGCACAAGCAGTTCCCGCAGCGACAGGGTGGCACGCTCGCCCGCGGTGACCGGGGCGCGTGCATCCGTCTTCCTCAACACCACGCCCGTTGGCAGGAAGCGAAAGATCGCCTCGGTGAAGGCGTAGCGCTGCATGCGGCTGGGCGTGCGGCTGAAGGCCGGGCTGCAGACCGCCTGTTCGGGCCCCTGCAACTCGCGATCGAGCCGCATCGGTGAGGCGTCGAGGGTCTCGTGCCGGTACTGCGGCAGGCCGGGCTGCAGCACCTCGGCGACCATGCGGTCCACATAGCCGCGCAGGCGCAGCGGCCCCTCACGGATCGCCATGGGCGCGTAGGGTGCGCCGGCCCAGACCAGGCGATCGAGCGGCGCGGCGGCGGCCGGGCTCGCCAGCGCCAACGCCGCCCCCAGCAGGGCAGCGCCGCGTATCGCCTTGTGCCCAAGGCGCCACAAGATGCTCAGACACCGGGGCATGAACGACGTGTCGTAACAGAATGTTTTGATATTGGCATGTATTCACGGCTGCCAGCCGGCCCGAGGCACGCATTCAGGCCGAATCCGTGACCAAGTGCTGGCTCTGCCGTGCCAGCGCTGCCGGCGCCGGGCCGGCACAATGCCCGCTCCGGCCCCCGCGACCGCCCAACGCTGCATGCCATGCCCACCAGCTCCCGCCCCTCACGCTCCCGCGCTGCGCCGCAGGCCCGCCCGGCCATCGACCTCGCCTTGCAGGGCGGCGGCTCGCATGGCGCCTTCACCTGGGGCGTGCTGGACGCGTTGCTGGAGGATGGTCGGCTGGCGATCGATGGCATCTCGGGCACCAGTGCCGGCGCGATGAATGCCGCCGTGCTGGCCAGCGGCTGGGCCCGCGGCGAGGCGGCGGGCGCGCGCGCGGCGTTGGCGAAGTTCTGGCAGGCCATCGGTGGCGTGGCGGGCTGCTGGGCGCCGCCCGGCCCCAGCTTGCCGGCCTGGGCCTTCAACCGCGATCAATGGCCCGGCTATGCGCTGTGGGACAACTGGCTCAAGCTCTGGAGCCCGGCCCAGCTCAACCCCTTCAAGCTCGACCCGCTGCGCGACATCGTCGCCGCCCATGTGGACGAGGATGCCTTGCGCCATGGCCCGCTGAAGGTCTTCGTGGCCGCCACCTCGGTACGCAGCGGCCAGCCGCATATCTTCAGCGGCACGGAGCTGAGCATCGATGCCTTGCTCGCCTCGGCCTGCCTGCCGCAGAGCGCGCAGACGGTGGTGATCGACGGCGAGGCCTTCTGGGACGGCGGCTTCTCCGGCAATCCGGCGCTCTGGCCGCTGATCTATGGCACCGCGAGCGACGATGTGCTGCTGGTGCAGATCAACCCGCGCGAACATGACGGCATCCCGCAGACGGCGATCGAGATCAATGATCGCGTCAACGAGATCACCTTCAACGCCAGCCTGGTGGCCGAGTTGCGCGCCATCGCCTTCGTGCAGAAGCTGCTGGCCGACCAGCGCGTGGACCCGACGCGCTACAAGGCCCTGCGCATGCACCGCATTGCCGATGAGCCGGGCCTGGCGCCCTTCGACGCCTCCAGCAAGCTCAACACCGACCCGCGCCTGCTGCGCCAGCTGTTCGAGCTGGGGCGCCGTGCCGCGCAGGCCTGGTTGCATACCGATCTGCCGGCGGTGGGCAAGCGCAGCTCGATGGATGCGCAGGCCCTGTTCCTGGCGCCGCGCGGCCCCTGAGCCGCGTCAGCGCGGCTGTCCTTTTTCCTTCAGGCCCGCGGCCTCGTAGCGGTTGCGTGGGTTCCACAGCATCCAGCCCTGCGTGCCCTGGGCCTCGGCCGCGTCGATCTGGGCGCGGATCTCGGTGGCGCCGAAGGCCCGGTGGTCGAAGGCATAGTCGGCAAAGGCCTGCAACCAGGGCCGGTACAGCGGCGGGCCGCGGCCGGTGCGCTCGCCGGCGCGCTGCAGCGAATGCGCCACCAACTCGTAGGGTGCCTTCATCGGTTCGCGATGGCCGGGAATGCCGAAGGCGAAGCCCGAGGGATAGAGCATGGGCGAGAACAGGTCCACATGGCCGGCCAGGCTCTCGAGCTGCTGGCCGATCTGGGTGTCGTCGCTGTTCCAGACCACGTAACCGAAGATGTCGGCGGCGAGGAAGACGTTGTAGCGCGCCACGCGCTGGCGGGCGGCGTCGAGAAAGGCGGCGATGGCGGCCACCCGGCCGGCCTCGGTATTGGGCTGGCTGAAGCGCAGGCCGGCCTGGTCCGGGAAACGCAGGTAGTCGAACTGCAGCTCGTCGAAGCCCAGCGCCGCCGCTTCCTCGGCCAGGGCCAGGCTGCGCTCCCAGGCCGCGCGCTCGAAGGGGTCGATCCAGGCCAGTTCCTCGCGGTCCTGCCAGAGCTGGCCGCGCGCGTCGTGCACGGCCCAGCGGGGCTGGGCCTGGGCCAGCGGCTCGTCCTTGAACACCACGATGCGCGCGATCAGGTACAGCCCGCGGCCCTTCAGCTCGGCCATCAGCGCGGGCATGTCGGCCACCGTGACGATGGGCTGCGCCAGGCCCGCCGCGGCCACCGCCGCGCTGCGGTAGGGCACGATGCCGCGATCGCCCTTGATGTCGATCACCAGGGCATTCAGCTCGGTGCGCTCGATCAGCTGCAAGGCGTCGGCGCGCAACTGCGCGTTGCCGATGCCATAGGCCGACAGATAGAGGGCCTTGGGCTGGATGGGCTGCAGGGCGATGCGCAAGGGGCCGCTGCCGGCGAGTGCCAGCGTGCGGCGCTGGTAGCCCGGCGCGCGGGCCGACACGCTGCTGCCCGCCGTCTCGGCAAGCTCGGCGCGCCCGGATGCATCGCTGAGCGTCTGCGCACCGCCCGCCACCAGCGTGGCCGCGGCGATCGGCAGGCCGCTGCCGGCATCGACCACCTGGAGCTCCCGCGCCCAGGCCGTGGGTGTCCACAGCAGGGCCAGACACAGCAGCATGCTGCTGCGCGAAGCAGGAGAAGAATGGTTCATGGCCGCATGCCTCCGGGTCGCATTTTCGAGCCGCTCGCAGCGCTCAAGCTAGGCCCGCTGTGTGCGGCCGGCCTTGATCCAGATCAGCGAGACTGGGGGCCTGCGGCGACATCGTTCGCCCCGTCCAGGAGAATCGTCGCCATGAGCCCGAACCCGCCCGAGCCGCCCAAACCCGCGCCGAATCCGCCGCTGGACTGGCGGCCGCAAAAGCTCTGGTTGCTGCTGCTGGCCCTGGTGGCGCTGTTCTGGCTGCGCGATCTGTGGGTGGCGTCCACCCAGGTCCAGCCGATTCCCTACAGCGAGTTCCTCCAGCACCTGAAGGCCGGCCGGCTGGAGTCCATCACGGTGGGCAGCCAGTTCATCGAGGGCAAGCTCAAGGCCGCGCAGCCCGACGGCCGCACCCGCATCGTCACCACCCGCGTGGCGCCCGAGTTGGCGCGGGAGCTGGCGCAGTACGAGGTGCGCTTCGAGGGCGTGGTGGAGAACACCTTGCTGCGCGACCTGCTGTCCTGGGTGGTGCCGGCCCTGGTGCTGATGGGGGTCTGGAGCCTGATGGCCAAGCGCATGGCGGGGCAGGGCGCTTTCGGTGGAATGGGTGGCCTGCTCTCGGTGGGCAAGAGCCGCGCCAAGCTGCATTCCGAGACCGATGTGGGGGTGCGTTTCGACGATGTGGCGGGCGTCGACGAGGCCAAGGCCGAGTTGCGCGAATCGGTGGACTTCCTTCGGAACCCCAAGGCCTATGGCCGCCTGGGGGCGCACATGCCCAAGGGCGTGTTGCTGGTCGGGCCGCCCGGCACCGGCAAGACCCTGCTGGCCCGCGCCATGGCGGGCGAGGCCGGCGTGCCCTTCTTCTCGATCACCGGCTCGGAGTTCGTCGAGATGTTCGTCGGCGTGGGCGCGGCGCGCGTGCGCGATCTGTTCGAGCAGGCCCGTGCCTCGGCGCCCTGCATCATCTTCATCGACGAGCTCGACGCCCTGGGGCGTGCGCGCGGCATCGGCCCGCTGAGCGGCGGCCATGACGAGAAGGAGCAGACGCTCAACCAGTTGCTGGCCGAGATGGACGGCTTCGACGCCAGCACCGGTGTGGTGATCCTGGCCGCCACCAACCGGCCCGAGGTGCTGGACCCGGCCCTGCTGCGCGCCGGCCGCTTCGACCGCCAGGTGCTGGTGGACCGACCCGACCGCAAGGGCCGCGTCGACGTACTGCGCGTGCATCTGAAGAAGGTCACGCTGGGTGCGGATGTGGACCCCGACGCGGTGGCGGCGCTGACGCCCGGCTTTGCCGGCGCGGATCTGGCCAACCTGGTCAACGAGGCGGCACTGCTGGCCACGCGGCGTGGCGCCGAGGCGGTGGCGATGCAGGACTTCACCGCGGCGGTGGAGCGCATCGTCGCCGGGCTGGAGCACCGCCAGCGCGTGCTGGGCGAGCAGGAGCGCCGCACGGTGGCGGTGCACGAGATGGGCCATGCCCTGGTGGCCATGGTGCTGCCCGGCAGCGACCCGGTGCACAAGATTTCCATCATTCCCCGCGGCGTAGGCGCGCTGGGCTACACCTTGCAGCGGCCCAGCGAGGATCGCTACCTGGCCAGCCGCAGCGAGCTGTGCAATCGCCTGGCGGTGCTGATGGCGGGGCGCGCGGCCGAGGCGCTGCTGCTGGGCGAGGTCTCCACCGGCGCGGCCGACGATCTGGTCAAGGCCAGCGACATCGCCCATGACATGGTGACACGCTACGGCATGTCGGAGACGGTGGGGCAGGTGGTCTACGAGCGCCAGCGCCAGCGTTTTCTCGAGCTGCCCGAGAACCTGGCGCTGGAGGGCGGGCTGTCCGACGCGACGGCGCGCCGCATCGACGACGCGGTGCGCGCCCTGGTGGACGAGGCCTATGGCCGTGCCACGGCCTTGTTGACGGCCCGGCGCGACCTGCTGGCGCAAGGGGCCGAACGCCTGCTGGTGCAGGAGAGTCTTGGCGAGGAAGAACTGCGGCCGCTGGCCGAGGCAGCCAGGGCGCTGCCTGCGGCCGGAGCTTCCGTCGACGCTTAAGTTGACGCTTGGGCCCCGGCGCCGCTGTCGTCCTCGCCGCCCGGCACAAAGCTCACGCCGTGGGCCGCGAGGTACTCACGTATCAGCTTGCGCACCACCTGGGAAGGTGTCACATCCTGCTTGGCACACAGCATTTCAAAGGCCTTCTTCTTGGCCGGATCGATCAACACGGTCAGGCGGGCAGTCTTCAGTTCCATACCGGCTCCATATGTTAATCAAATTGTAATTGCAATCATGCTGAATGCACATTAGATTACAAGGCAATGGCATTCCACTACCTGCATCGTCTGACCGGCCGGGTTCGCACCCGCGAGGCGAACCGGCAGTTGGGTGGCATCCTGGCCTTTGTGGCCGGTGCCATCAATGCCGGTGGCTATCTGGCCGTGCAGCGCTACACCTCGCACATGACGGGCATCGTCTCGGCGATCGCGGACGACCTGGCCACCGGCGGTTTCGGCCTGGCGGTTGCCGGGCTGGCCGCGCTGGCCTCGTTCGTGTGCGGCGCCGCCTGCACGGCGGTGCTGATCAACTGGGCCAGACGCCGCCAGCTGCGCAGCAAATATGCGCTGGCGCTGTTGCTGGAGGCCGTGCTGCTGCTGGCCTTTGGCCTGGTGGGCGCGCACCTGAGCTCCTTCGAGCATCTGCTGATCCCCACCGCGGTGCTGCTGCTGTGCTTTGTGATGGGCTTGCAGAACGCCATCGTCACCAAGATCTCGCGCGCCGAGATACGCACCACCCATATGACCGGCGTGATCACCGACCTGGGCCTCGAACTCGGGCGGCTGTTCTACTGGAACCGTAACCCCGATGCCAATGCCATCCATGTCGTGCGGGCCAACCGCGACAAGCTGGCCATCCATGCGCTGGTGCTGGGCCTGTTCTTCTTCGGCGGCCTGCTCGGCGCGCTGGCCTTCAAGCATTTCGGCTTCAGTGCCACCATCCCGATTGCCTGCCTGCTGGTCGTGCTGGCCGCGCCACCGCTGCTGCTCGACCTGCGGCATGGCCGCCAGCTCTCCCATCCCCTGTCTCGCCACACCTGATGCTCGAATCCGAACCCGTGAACGACCACGTCAAGCCCTTCGTCTACGAGACGCTTAACACCAAGGCCCTGCATTTCTCCATCTGCGAGATCCAGAGCCGCATGCAGACGCTGCGGCCCTATGCGCTGGACCTGGACTACACGCGCACCATGATGGGCTTTCTGCTGCTCAAGGACGAGCCCGACACGCTCGCCATGATCGGCCTGGGCGGCGGCTCGCTGGCCAAGTTCTGCCACCGCTACCTGCCCACGACGCGCATCAAGGTGGTGGAGATCAACCCCCATGTGATCGCGCTGAAGAGCGAGTTCAAGGTGCCGCCGGACGACGAGCGATTCAAGGTGCGCGAGGGCGACGGCGCCGATTTCGTGCGCTTCCCGCCCTACCGCATGGACGTGCTGATGGTGGACGGTTTCGACAGCGAGGGCACGCCGCCGGCCCTGTGCTCGCAGCGCTTCTACGACGACTGCCTCGACGCCTTGCAGCCCAACGGCCTGATGGTGGCCAATCTGCACACCGGCCATGTCGATTTCGAGACCCATCTGGCGCGCATACGGCGCAGCTTCGGCGAAGAGGTGCTTGTGGTGGGCGACGGCGACTGCAGCAACAGCATCGTGTTCGCCTGCAAGGGCCTGCTGCTGCGCCAGGCGCGGCCGGCGCTCTTGCGCAAGCCGCGGCATTTCGATCGCCAGACCTGGGACGAATTGCTGCCCTCGTTTGCCGCGGTAGCGGCCGAACTCAAGCGCCTGCAGGACGGCGCCTGAGCGCCGCCAGCCTCAACACTCGACGATATTCACTGCCAGACCGCCGCGCGCGGTCTCCTTGTACTTGGTCATCATGTCGGCGCCGGTGTCGCGCATGGTCTTGATGACCTTGTCCAGGCTGACGAAATGCGTGCCATCGCCGCGCAGCGCCATGCGCGCCGCGTTGATGGCCTTCACCGAGGCGATCGCGTTGCGCTCGATGCAGGGGATCTGCACCAGGCCACCCACCGGGTCGCAGGTGAGGCCCAGGTGGTGCTCCATGCCGATCTCGGCGGCGTTCTCTACCTGCTCGGGCGTGCCGCCCATCACCTGGCACAGCGCCGCCGCGGCCATCGAGCAGGCCACGCCCACCTCGCCCTGGCAGCCCACTTCGGCGCCCGAGATCGAGGCGTTTTCCTTGTAGAGAATGCCGATCGCTGCGGCGGTGAGCAGGAAGTCGATCACGCCCTCGTCATTGGCATGGTGGACGAAGCGGCTGTAGTAATGCAGCACCGCCGGCACGATGCCGGCCGCGCCATTGGTGGGCGCGGTGACGACGCGGCCGCCGGCGGCGTTCTCCTCGTTCACCGCCAGCGCATAGAGGTTGACCCAGTCCATCACCTGCAGCGGGTCGCGCAGCGCGGCCTCGGGGTTGGCGGTGAGGTCGCGGTGCAACTGGGCGGCACGGCGCTTGACCTTGAAGCCGCCCGGCAGAATGCCCTCGGTGCGGCAGCCGCGCGTCACGCAGTCCTGCATCACCTGCCAGATCTTGAGCAGGCCGGCGCGCGTCTCCTCGTCGCTGCGCCAGTGGCGCTCGTTGCGCCGCATCACCTCGGCGATGCTGATGCCATGCTGCTTGGTCAGCACCAGCAACTCGTCGCCGGTCTTGAAGGGGTAGGGCAGCACGGTGGCATCGGGTGCGATCACCTTCTGCTTCTGGCCGTCGGCCAGCACCTCTTCGGTGACGACGAAGCCGCCGCCCACCGAGTAATAGGTGCGCTCCGCCAGCAACTCGCTCGCCGCATCGAAGGCGCTGAAGCGCATGCCATTGGCGTGCAGGGGCAGGCTCTGGCGGCGGAACAGGGTCAGGTCTTTCGCCTCGTCGAAGCCAATGCCATGCTCGCCCAGCAGGCTGATGCGCTTGCTGCCTCGGATCTCGGCCAGATAGGCCTCGACGCGCTCCACATCGACGCTGTCGGGCTCGTGGCCGGCCAGGCCCAAGAGCACCGCCTTGTCGCTGCCGTGGCCCTTGCCGGTGGCGCCCAGCGAGCCGTAGAGCTGCGAGCTCACGCGCGCGGTGCGCTCCAGCAGCCCCTCATGCCGCAGGCGCAGCCCGAACAGGCGCGCCGCGCGCATGGGCCCCACGGTGTGCGAGCTCGATGGCCCGATACCGATCTTGAACAGGTCGAAAACGGAAACGGCCATCGGGGGCTCTCTTTACTCGTAGGCAGTCATCGGGGGGCAGGAGCAGACCAGGTTGCGGTCGCCATAGACGTTGTCCACCCGGCCCACCGGCACCCAGTACTTCTGGCGGCGCAGCGTGGCCACCGGGTAGGCGGCGACCTCGCGGCTGTAGCCATGCGTCCACTCGGCCTTGAGCAGGCTCTCGGCAGTATGCGGCGCATTCACCAGCGGGTTGTCCTCGCGCGTCCAGACCCCATCGGCCACCTGGGCAATCTCGGCGCGGATCGCCAGCATGGCGTCGCAGAAGCGGTCCAGCTCGGCCTTGGATTCGCTTTCGGTGGGTTCCACCATCAGCGTGCCGGCCACCGGGAAGGACAGGGTGGGGGCATGGAAGCCATAGTCGATCAGGCGCTTGGCCACGTCCTCGGCGCCCACGCCGGTGGCGTCCTTGAGAGGGCGGATGTCCAGGATGCACTCGTGCGCCACGCCGCCACCCTTCACGCCGGCGATATTGCCGCTGAAGTGGATGTCATAGGCGTCGGCCAGGCGCGCGGCCACATAGTTGGCCGAGAGGATGGCCACCTCGGTGGCGGCGGTCAGGCCCTCGGCGGCCATCATGCGCACATACATCCAGCTGATCGGCAGCACCGCGGCATTGCCCAGCGGCGCGGCCGAGACGGCGCCGATGGCGGTCTCGCTCTGGTAACCGGCCGAGCGGTGCGCCGGCAGATAGGGCACCAGATCCGCCACCACGCAGACCGGGCCGACGCCCGGGCCGCCACCGCCGTGCGGGATGCAGAAGGTCTTGTGCAGGTTCAGGTGGCTGACATCGCCGCCGAATTCGCCGGGCGCCGCCACGCCCACCAGGGCGTTCATATTGGCGCCGTCCACATAGACGCGGCCGCCGTGGCTCTTCACCATGGCGCAGATCTCCTTCACATGGGTGTCGAACACGCCATAGGTGGAGGGGTAGGTGATCATGATGGCGGCAAGGTTGGCGGCATGCTGCTCGCACTTGGCCTTCAGGTCGACCAGGTCGATATTGCCTTCCTTGTCGCACTTGGTCACCACCACCTGCATGCCCACCATCTGGGCCGAGGCGGGGTTGGTGCCATGAGCCGACTCGGGGATCAGGCAGATCTTGCGATGCGCATCGCCGCGGGACTCGTGCCAGGCCTTGATGGCCAAGAGACCCGCGTACTCGCCCTGCGAGCCGGCATTGGGCTGCAGCGAGATGCCGGCATAGCCGGTGGCCTGGCAGAGCCAGCCGGTGAGCTGCTCGTTCAGCTGCGCATAACCCTGCAGCTGGTCGTGCGGGGCGAAGGGGTGCACGCCCGCGAACTCCGGCCAGGTGATCGGAATCATCTCGCTGGTGGCGTTGAGCTTCATGGTGCAGGAGCCCAGCGGGATCATGCTGCGGTCCAGCGCCAGGTCCTTGTCGGCCAGGGCGCGCAGATAGCGCAGCATCTCGGTTTCCGAGTGGTAGCGGTTGAACACCGGGTGCGTCAGGTAAGCGCTCGTGCGCTGCAGCTCGGCCGGGATCAGGGCGGCGACGCCCTTCTCGAAGGCGGCGAGGTCCGCCGAGAGGCCGAACACCGCCAGGATGGCGGCCAGGTCGGCGCGCGTGGTGGTCTCGTCCAGCGAGACCGACACGCTCTGCGCCGAGCTGCGGCGGAAGTTCATGCCGGCGGCCACGGCCTTGGCCAGGGTGGCCTCGGTGGCGGCGCCGGTCTTGATCTCCAGCGTGTCGAAGGCGCTGCCGTTGGCCACGCGCTCGCCCAGCGCCTGGGCCAGGATGGCGGTGTAGCTGGCGACGCGCTGGGCGATGCGCTTCAGGCCTTGCGGGCCGTGGTAGACCGCGTACATGCTGGCCACCACGGCCGGCAGCACCTGGGCGGTACAGATGTTCGAGGTGGCCTTCTCGCGGCGGATGTGCTGCTCGCGCGTCTGCAGCGCCAGGCGGTAGGCCGGGTTGCCATGCGCATCGACGCTCACGCCCACCAGGCGGCCGGGCAGGTTGCGCTTGTACTCGTCCTTGCAAGCCATGTAGGCGGCGTGCGGGCCGCCATTGCACATCGGCATGCCGAAGCGTTGGGTGGTGCCCACCGCGATGTCGGCGCCTTGCTCGCCGGGCGCCTTCAAGAGCGTCAGCGCCAGCAGGTCGGCCGCCACGATCAGCAGGCCGCCCTGGGCGTGCACCGCATCGGCAAGCGCCTGCAGGCCGCGCACTTCACCGCTCACGCCGGGGTATTGCACGAGCGCGGCAAAGCACTCGGTCTTGCCGGCCTCGGCGGCGGCACCCACCTGCACGCTGAAGCCCAGCGGCTTGGCGCGGGTGCGCAGCACCTCCAGTGTCTGGGGCAGCACGTCGTCGGCGACGAAGATCACCGTGGACTTGCTCTTGCCCACGCGCGCGGCCAGGGTCATGGCCTCGGCGGCGGCGGTGGCCTCGTCCAGCATCGAGGAGTTGGCGATCGCCATGCCGGTCAGGTCGGTGACCATGGTCTGGAAGTTCACCAGCGCTTCCATGCGGCCTTGCGAGATCTCGGCCTGGTAGGGCGTGTAGGCGGTGTACCAGGCGGGGTTCTCGAGGATGTTGCGCAGGATCACGCCGGGGGTCAGGGTGTCGTAATAGCCCTGGCCGATATAGCTCTTCAGCACCTTGTTCTTGGCTGCCACGGCCTTCAATTCGGCCAGCGCCTGGGCTTCGGTGGCGACGCCCGGCAGCTGCATGCCCTGGCTGCGCTTGATGCTGGCGGGCACGATGGCCTCGATCAGCGCGCGGCGCGAGGCCGCGCCGATCACGGACAGCATCGCCGCCTCATCGGCCGCATCGGGGCCGATATGGCGGGCTTGGAATTCGGCGGCGTTCTCGAGCTCACCGAGCGGCTTCAGGGCAGACATCAACATGGCGCAATCCTCAGGCGCCCGGGCTGGTGGCCGGGGCACCGGTTTTCAATACAACAACGGGCACTCCGTGCCCGCTTTCTTTCTGCTTTGCTGTGAACGGCTGGGATCAGCTGTTCTTGACCAGCTCGTCGTAGGCGGTGCTGTCCATCAGCGCGTCGAGCTGGGCGGGGTTGCTCAGCTTGACCTTGAAGAACCAGCCGCTCTTGAGCGGGTCGGTGTTGGCCAGCGAGGGATCGTTGCGCAGCTCTTCGTTGACGGCGGTGATCTCGCCATCCACGGGCATGTAGACGTCGGCGGCGGCCTTCACCGACTCCACCACGCCGGCCACTTCCTTCTCGGCATAGCTCTGGCCCACATTGGGCAGGTCCACGAACACCACATCGCCCAGCGCGTCTTGCGCATGAACGGTGATGCCCACGGTGGCGGTGCCATCGGCTTCGATCTGGACCCACTCGTGGTCAGGCGTGTACTTGATGTTGCTCATGGTGTGCTCCGAATGTTGGGAGAAAAGACCAGGGGGTCCAAAGATTGGCGGGATCAGCCGCGGAAATAACGATGCGGTGCGAAGGGCGTCGGCGCCACGCTCATGGCCACGCGCTTGTCGCGCACCAGGGCGAACACAGGCGTGCCCACCGCCGTGTGGCTGCTGGGCAGATAGGCCAGGGCCACCGGGCTGCCCACCGTGGGGCCCAGCGAGCCGCTGGTGACGACGCCCAGTTCCTTGCCCTCGGCGTCCACCACCTTGGCGCCTTCGCGCACCGGCATGCGCTCGGCGCTGATCAGACCCACGCGCTTGCGGCTGGCGCCGCCGGCGAGCTGGCCGTCGATCACCGCGGCGCCGGGGTAGCCGCCGGCACGCGCGCCACCGGCGCGGCGCACCTTCTGGATCGCCCAGGTCAGCGCGCCTTCCACCGGCGTGGTTTCGGTATTGATGTCGTGGCCGTACAGGCACAGGCCGGCTTCCAGGCGCAGGGTGTCGCGCGCACCCAGGCCGATGGGTTTGACCTCGGGTTGGGCCAGCAGCTTGCGCGCCAGCGCCACCGCCTGGTCGTTGTGCACCGAGATCTCGAAGCCGTCTTCGCCGGTATAGCCCGAGCGGGTCAGGAAGGTCTCGATGCCGTCAAGATTGAAGAAACCGCCGGTCATGAAGGTGAGCTTGGCCACCTCGGGGTTCAGGCGCGCCAGCGCGGTCACTGCCTGTGGGCCCTGCAGCGCCAGCAGGGCGCGTTCGGGCAGGCTGATGACCTCGCAGCGGCCGCCGATCTTGGCCTGCAGATGCGCGGTGTCCTGCTCCTTGCAGGCGGCATTCACCACCACAAAGATGTCGTCGGGGCGGCGGCACAGCATCAGGTCATCGAGGATGCCGCCCTGCTCATTGGTGAAGAGCGCATAGCGCTGCTTGAACACCGGCAGGTCGATCACGTCGACGGGCACGATCGTTTCCAGTGCGGCACCGGCATCGGCGCCGACCAGGCGCAGCTGGCCCATGTGGGAAACGTCGAACAGGCCGGCCGCCGTGCGCGTGTGCTTGTGCTCGGCGAGGATGCCTTCCTTGTACTGCACCGGCATGTCGTAGCCGCCAAAGGGCACCATCTTGGCGCCAAGTTCGATGTGCAGAGCGTGCAGGGGGGTGGTCTTGAGATCGGCGGACAAGGGACTTACTCCGAGGGCATTCTGAAAGCCCACCCGGTCCTGAGACCGATGGTGGGGGATATGCCCTCGCTGTCCTTGGTACCTGAGAGATTGACCACCGGCGTATCGCCGACAGCTTGCCCCTTCGGTGGGCGAGTTCAACAAAGACCCGCCTCTCTCCAGTGAGGAACGCCTGCATCGAGGCGTCTTGTCAGTCCTTTTGCCTGAGCGTTCGAAGCGTGGGATCACCAGTGCCTCTGCGCCTTCGGCGGCTTTGCGTGGAAAGCTCTCTCCTGACGGCGCGGATTGTAGCCATGGTTTTAGGGCCGGGCGAGCAAATTAAGTCTCGTCTAATGGCCGGCCTTGCCGCGCATGGAAAATCTCACTTCCCCGTAAATCCGGCAAGAGGACTTGGCATGCGACTGCTGCTGGTGGAAGACGACCCGATGATTGGCGAGCAACTGCTCGAGTTGCTGCGCGCCGAAAGCTATGCGGTCGATTGGGTACGCGACGGCGAACTGGCCGACGCGGCCCTGCAGGCACAGAACTACGACCTGGTGCTCTTGGACCTGGGCCTGCCCAAGCGCGATGGCATGAGCGTGCTGCGCGCGCTGCGGGCGCGCAAGCAGGTCATGCCGGTGCTGATCGCCACCGCCCGCGACGCGCTCGAGCAGCGCATTGCCGGGCTGGACGCCGGCGCCGACGACTATGTGCTCAAGCCCTTCGAGCTGCACGAGCTGCTGGCGCGCATCCGCGCGCTGCTGCGCCGTGCCAGCGGCCGCGCCGAGCCGGTCTACGAGCACCGCGGCGTGAGCATCAACCCCGCCACCCGCGAGGTGGTGGCCGAGGGGAAACAGGTCACGCTGTCGGCGCGCGAATGGGCGGTGCTGGAGCCGCTGCTGGCGCGGCCGGGCATGGTGCTGTCGCGCCAGCAGCTGGAGGAAAAGCTCTACAGCTGGAAGGACGAGATCAGCAGCAATGCGGTGGAGGTCTATATCCACGGCCTGCGCAAGAAGCTGGGTGCGGCGCTGATCCAGAACGTGCGCGGCGTGGGCTACCGGGTGCCCAAGGAATGAAGCTGTTTCCCCGCTCCCTGCGCTACCGCCTGATCGCCTTCCTGCTGTTGGCCTTCTCGCTCTCGGCCCTGGTGCAGGGCGGCAGCGCCTACCGCACCGCGCTGCAGGAGGCCGACGAGATCTTCGACTACCACATGCAGCAGATGGCCTTCTCCCTGCAGGGCAGCGTCGGCAGCGGCACGGTGAGCCTGCCGCTGGGCGACCAGAAGAGCTACGACTTCATGGTGCAGGTCTGGGGGCTGGACGGCGTGCCGATGTTCCGCTCGCCCGGCGAGGCCTTGTTGCCGCAGCGCGCGGTGCTGGGCTTCTCGAACCTGGACGCCAACGGCAAGCATTTCCGCGTGTTCTCGCTGCAGACGCGCTACCAGGTGGTGCAGGTGGCGCAGGACCTGGCGGTGCGCCAGCGCATGGCCGGCCAGCTGGCCTTTCGCACCATCGCGCCGATCGCCCTGATGCTGCCGCTGCTGGCTCTGGTGGTGTGGTGGGTGGTGAGCCATTCACTGGAGCCGGTGGCCAAGGTGCGCGACCAGCTGGCGGCGCGCGCGGTCGACGATCTCTCGCCGGTGGCCAGCGAGGAGCTGCCCGCCGAGGTAAAGCCCCTGGTGGACGAGCTCAACTCGCTCTTGGGCCGGGTGCGCCAGGCCTTCGAGGCGCAGCAGCACTTCATCGCCGATGCGGCGCACGAGCTGCGCTCGCCGCTGGCGGCGCTCAAGCTGCAGCTGCAATCGCTGCAGCGCGCGCCCGATGCACCCGGCCAGGCACTGGCAATCGGGCGCCTGGCCAGCGGCATCGAGCGCGCCAGCCATCTGATCGAACAGCTGATGGCGCTGGCGCGCGAGCAGGCGCCGGGCGAGGCCCAGCAGCTGGCGCAGCCGCTGGCGCTGGACCAGCTCTGCAAGGATGCGGTGGTGGACATCAGCGATGCCGCCGCGGCGCGCCAGATCGATCTGGGCCTGACGCGCTGCGATGCCGCCCAGGTGCGGGGCGAGCCCCAGGCGCTGCGCATGCTGCTGCGCAATCTGCTGGACAACGCCGTCAAGTACAGCCCCGAAGGCGGGCGCGTGGACGTGAGCCTGCTGGCCACGCCCGACGAGGCCCTGCTGGTGGTGGAGGACAGCGGCCCCGGCATTGCGGTGGCCGAGCGCGAACGCGTGTTCGATCGCTTCTACCGCAGCGCCGACGCGCAGCAGGCCAGCGGCAGCGGCCTGGGCCTGGCCATCGTGAAGGCGATCGCCGAGCGCCATGGGGCCAGGCTCACGCTGGGCGAGGCCGCGGCGCTGGGCGGCCTGCGGGTGGAACTCAGGCTGCCGCGCATTAAGTGAGGTCTAAGTCTCCAAGAGCAAAGTTCGGCCATCGCGTCAACTCACTCTCAGGAGGCTTCCTCATGAACACCAAGCAAGTCAGCGAAACCATGGTTCCGGCCAAGCGCCTCGTGTGGGCGCTGGTGACCGCCGGGGTGCTGGGCGCCGCCGGCGGTGCCGCAGCGATGCGCGGCGCGGTGGCGATCAAGACCTCGGCCACCGCCGAAGCCGCGACGCCTGCCAGCGAACTGCTGGCCAGCGCCGCGCCGAGCGCGCAAGGGCCGGCCCCGGTGGCAACACCTGCCCCCGCCGGCTTTCCCGACTTTGCCCAGATCGCCGCGCGCCAGGGCGCCGCGGTGGTGAACATCAGCGTCACCGGCAGCGTCAAGACCTCGGCCCGTCGCGGCGCGCAGCCGCAGCTGGATCCCAATGACCCCTTCTACGAATTCTTCCGCCGCTTTGGCGTGCCCGGCATGCCGGGTGGCCCCGAGGGTCGCGAGATGCCGACGCGCGGCCAGGGCTCGGGCTTCATCGTCAGCGACGACGGCGTGATCCTCACCAACGCCCATGTGGTGCGCGATGCCAGCGAGGTCACCGTCAAGCTCACCGATCGCCGCGAGTTCCGCGCCAAGGTGCTGGGTGCCGATCCCAAGACCGATGTGGCGGTGATCAAGATCGAGGCCAAGGGCCTGCCCACCGTGCAGCTCGGCTCCGCCAAGGATCTGCGCGTGGGCGAATGGGTGCTGGCGATCGGCTCGCCCTATGGCTTCGAGAACAGCGTCAGCGCCGGCGTGGTGAGCGCCAAGGGCCGCGCGCTGCCGCAGGAGAACTTCGTGCCCTTCCTGCAGACCGACGTGGCCATCAACCCCGGCAACTCGGGCGGCCCGCTCTTCAATGCGCGCGGCGAGGTGGTGGGCATCAACTCGCAGATCTACAGCCAGAGCGGCGGCTACCAGGGCCTTTCCTTCGCGATCCCGATCGAGCTCGCGAACCGGGTGCGCCAGCAGATCCAGAACGGCGGCAAGGCCCAGCATGCGCGCCTGGGCGTGACCATCCAGGACGTGAACCAGAGCTTTGCTGATTCCTTCAAGCTGGAGCGCCCCGAGGGCGCGCTGGTGGCGAGCGTGGAGGAGGGCGGGCCCGCCGCCAAGGCCGGCCTGCGTCCGGGCGATGTGATCCTGAAGTTCAAGGGCCAGGCGATCGTCGCTAGCACCGACCTGCCCACCCTGCTGGGCCTGGCCACGCCGGGCGAGAGCGCCAAGCTGGAGATCTGGCGCCAGGGCAAGCGCGAGGAGATCAGCGCCAAGCTCGGCGATGCCAACGACAAGGGCGCGCAAGTGGCCAGCAGCGACGATAACGCCGGCCCGGCCCAGGGCAAGCTGGGGCTGGCGCTGCGCCCGCTGCAGCCCGAGGAAAAGCGCGAGTCCGGCCTGCGCGAGGGCCTGGTGGTGGAGGACGCCGGCGGCCCCGCGGCACAGGCCGGCGTGCGCCCCGGCGATGTGCTGCTGGCGGTGAACGGCACGCCGGTCAGCAGCATCGAGCAGGTGCGCTCGGTGGTGGCCGGTGCGGAGAAGTCGGTGGCCCTGCTGGTGCAGCGCGGCAAGGAGAAGATCTTCGTGCCGGTGAGACTCGGCTGAGCGGCCCGGTCGGCCTTGTTGACGGTTCATCCCGCGGTCGCTGCGCTTCGTCGCCCGCGGCTTTGATCCGGGCATGGCGCAGGGGCATGCTGCGCTCCTCAAAAATCACCGAGGAGCCCGCCCGTGCTCGACACCCGCCGCCATGTCCGTCCCGTCAGCAGCAAGGCCCTGCTCGGCAGTCTGTTCCTCGCCGGCCTGATCTCGCCGGCCAGCGCCCAGACCCTGCCCGATGGGCCCAGCATCGCCGCCTACGCCGAGCAACTGCTCGACGAGCAGAAGCTTGGCCGCGACGGCCCGGGCGTGGCGATTCTTGTCGCACGCGGCGAGCAAGTGCTGTACCGCGGTGCGCGCGGCATGGCCAGCCTGGAGCTGGGCGTGCCGCTCTCGCCCGACCAGGCCTTTCGCATCGGTTCGGTGACCAAGCAGTTCGCCGCCGCCGCGCTCCTGAAGCTGATCGACGAGGGGCGCGCCCGGCTCGACGATCCGCTCGCCAAATACCTGCCCGCCTACCCGCAGGGCGACAAGATCAGCCTGCTGCAACTGCTCAACCACACCTCGGGCATCAAGAGCTACACCGGCATCCCGGGCTATATGGCCAACCCGGTGCGGCGCGAGCTGAGCACCGCGCAGCTGATCGATGAGTTCAAGAACCAGCCGGCGGACTTCGCGCCCGGCCAGGGCTGGCTCTACAACAACTCCGGCTATGTGCTGGTGGGCGCCGTCATCGAGGCGATCGCCGGCAAGCCCTGGCATCAGTACATCAACGAGGCCATGCTGGCGCCGAATCTGCTGGCGCGCACCGGCTATCCGGGCGAGACGCGCGTCATCAAGGGCATGGCCAGCGGCTATGGCGCCGATCCGGCCCAGGGCGTGATCGTGGACAACATGATCAGCATGACCCAGCCGCATGCGGCCGGCGCCTTTGTCTCCACCGTCGACGAGCTCTGGCGCTGGAACCGGCTGCTGCATGGCGGCAAGCTGCTGTCGCCCGCCAGCTACGCGCGCATGGTGACGCCCGAGGGCAAGGCCAGCGCGGCCAACTACGGTTTCGGCATCGCCAGCCAGACGCTGCGCGGCCAGACCCTCTACCAGCATGGCGGCGGCATCAACGGCTTCGTCTCCTCGCTCGCCTACCTGCCGCAGACCCAGACCAGCGTGGTGCTGCTGCGCAACTCGACCGGCCCGGGCCTCAACCTGGACCTGCTGTCGCGCAAGCTCAGCGCCTTCGCAATCGGCCACAAGTACGCGGAGCTGCAGCCCATCGCGATGTCGGCCGCGCAGCTCAAGTCCTTCGAAGGCGTCTATGCGCTCGACGACAAGCAGACGCGCATGCTGGCCGTGCAGGACGGCCGCCTGATGTCCACGCGCGGGGGCGGCCGGCCGGTGGCGCTGCTGCCGGTCGGGCCCGACGAGTTCGCCTTCGAGATGAGCGTGGCGCGCTTCAAGGCCCAGCGCGATGGCGCCGGCAAGGTCGTCGCGTTGGCGCTCTACCAGGACGGCGAGGGCGCGGCCGAGGACTGGAAGCGCAGTGGCGACCTGCCCGTCGTGACGACGATCGCGCTCTCACCCGAACAGCAGCAGGCCTTGATCGGCGAGTATCAGTCGCCGCAGTTCCAGATCAAGGTGTTCAGGGACGAGCAGGGCGTGCTGCGCGGCCAGGCGCCGGGCCAGCCGGCCTTCGAACTCAAGGCCACGACGCCGCTGAAGCTCTACGTCGCCCAGGTCGACGCCAAGCTCGACTTCGTGCTCAGCGAGGGCCGCGCCAGCCAGCTGACCCTGCTGCAGGGGCCCAACAAGCTGGTGATGCAGCGCCGCTGACGTTCAATCGCCATCATGCCCATGCGACACCATCTCGGTGTCGATGGGCGTGTGCACGCCGGCGCCTTCGAAGAAGAAGGGCTTGCGCGCCTTGCTGCGCAGGCCCACCTCGTTCATCGAGGGCAGCGCGTACAGGCGCCCGTTCAGCATCACATTGCTGATCTTGTCGCTGTTGCGGATATTGCCCAGCACGTCGCCGTCGATGATCACCAGGTCGGCCAGCTTGCCGGCCTCGAGCGAGCCGATGTCCTTGTCCAGCCCCAGGTAGCGGGCCGGGTTGAGGGTGGCGCTGCGGATCGCTTCCAGCGAGCTCATGCCGCCCAGGCCGAACATCCACATCTCCCAATGTGCGCCCAGACCCTCGCGCTGGCCATGGGCGCCGATATTGGTGCGCACGCCGGCGCGCTCCAGCTCGGTGGCGGTCTTGGCCACCTGGATGATGTTGAAGTCTTCCAGCGGTGCGGTGAGGCGGCGCACGCTGCGCGGCTCCAGCACCGAGCGCGGCACGAACTGCGAAAGAATCGGGTGCTTCCACACCTCGGTGGTGGCGTACCAGTAATGCTCGCCGTCCAGGCCGCCGTAGCCGACGTTGAGCGTCGGCGTGTAGCCCACCTGGGTCTGGCTCCAGAGCTGCTTCACATCGTCATAGACCTTGGCCACCGGCAAGGCATGCTCCACGCCGGTGTGGCCGTCCACCACCTGGGTCATATTGAGCTGGAACAGCGAGCCGCCCTCGGGCACCACCATCATGTCGGTCTGGCGCGCCGCTTCGATGATCTGCTGGCGCTGGTCGCGGCGCGGCTGGTTGTAGCTCTTCACGCTCATCGCGCCGCCGGCCTTGAGGCGCTTGAGGTGGGTGAGGGCGTCGTCCAGGTTGTTGACGATGGCCGTCACATCCGCCTTGGCGCCATAGAGGATGGTGCCGGTGGAGTAGATGCGCGGCGCCACCACATGGCCGGCGCGCTGCATCTCCGATTGCGTGTAGATGTCGCTGGTGCGGTTGGATGGGTCGTGGATGGTGGTGAGGCCGAAGGCCAGCGAGGCGTAGTTGACCCAGCTCTGCTGCGGGATGATCTGGCTCTCGCCCATGCCGCCATGCCAATGCGCGTCGATCAGGCCGGGGATCACGGTCTTGCCCTTGGCGTCGATGGCGAGCGCATCGGCCGGCACGCTCACCTCGCCGCGCTTGCCGATGGCGGCGATGCGGTTGCCGTCCACCAGGATCACACCATCATCGATGACCTCGTCGCCCTTCATCGTGACGATGCGCGCGCCGCTGATGGCGAGCCTGCCGCGTGGCTTGTCGGCGGCCTGCTTGAAGCCGATCTTGATGCCGGTCTCCGAGGGCTTGCCGTCCACCACCGGCACATTGAAGAGCTCGTCGCCCAGGGTGTAGCGCAGGGTCTGGCTGTCGCCCGACCAATGCAGGTATTCGCCGGCGTTCACATCCAGCTGCCGGACCGGCAGGGCCTCGGCCTTGGGGCCGACGCTGATCGACTTGCCGGTCTGCGGCAGCGGCATCACATAGGCGTGGAAGCGCTCGGCAAAGCCCAGCCAGCGGCCATCGGGCGAGACCGCGTATTCGCTCGCGAACTCGCTCTTGGCGATCTCCGTCTCCTGCCGGTCCGCCAGGTTCACGCGCACCAGCTTGTGCGCCGAGTCCACCTCGTTGGCAAAGCTGTGGCGGGTCAGGTAGAGGGCCTCGCTGCCGGCGCCGAACTGCGGCGCATCGCCGTCCTTGCTGATGCGTTCGGCCTTGCCGCGGCCGTCGCTGGCGGCGATGAACACGCCCGTCTCCAGGCCATGCCAGGGCGTGGTGAGGAAGCCGCCGCGCGCCTTCACATAGGCCACCTGCTTGCCGTCGGGTGAGAAGCGCGGCTGCAGGTATTTGCCGGGTTCCTTGGTGATGACGGTCTCGCGGCCGCTGGCCAGGTCCAGCTTGCGCACGCTGCCGAGCTTGTCGTCGCTCCAGGTCGTGAACACGACTTCGCGACCGTCGCGCGAGAAGCTCGGGAAGGATTCGAAATGCTCGCCCTGCTGCGTCAGACGTTTCGGCGTGCCGTTAGGCAGGTCTTTCGCGTACAGATAGCCCAAGGCGGAATACACCGCATGTTTCCCGTCGGGCGAGACGTTGACCCAGCGCAGCTGGTGCACGTCGAACTGGTCGGGCGCCACCTCGTGCGCCACGCGCAGCGCCGGGCGCACCTCGCGGCTGTCCTTCACATGGAAGGGAATGGGGGCGGCGCTCTGCTTGAAGGGGTCGACCCGCCACAGCCCGCCCTTGGCCCAGACGACGATCTGCTTGGCGTCGGGGGTCCAGGCAAAGCCGGGATAGACGCCCTGCACCGACCAGGACTCCTGCATGTCGCGCTCGAGCTCGCCCCAGGCCGGGAATTCGCGGCCGCTCTGCAGATCCTTCAGGAACAGGGTCGATTGATTGCCGGAACTGTTGCGGATGCGGCGCACGAAGGCGAGGTACCTGCCATCGGGCGAGGGCGTGGGGCGGATCGCGCCGCCGGGGCCGGTGACGAAGGGCTCGCTGCTGCCGTCGCTCAAGTCCTGCCGCACGATGCGGAAGATCTCCTTGTTCGAATCCTTGTTGTACTCGAAGCTGCGGCCGGGCGTGGCGTCGTTCGAGTAGTAGAGGTATTTGCCATCGGGCGAGAGCGCGGGTTCGCCCAGGTCCTTCTGCCAGTTGGGCTTCTCGTTGAGCTGCACACCCTTGCCGCCATCCAGGCTGAACAGCCAGATCTCGCCCGAGCCCAGCGAGCGCGTGCCGGTGTAATGCTTGCGTGCGGCGATGTAGCGGCCATTGGGGTGCCACACCGGGTTGTTCATCAGCCGGTAGTCTTCCTTGCTGATGGCGCGCGCGCCGCTGCCGTCCACATTCATGACCCAGATGTTGTCGCCACCGCCGGCGTCCGACACATAGGCCAGCTGCTTGCCGTCGGGCGAAAAACGCGCCTGCATCTCCCAGGCGATGCTGTGCGTCAGGGCCTTGGCCTCGCCGCCTTCGATGGGCAGCAGATAGAGGTCGCCCAGCAGGTCGAACACCAGCTGCTTGCCGTCGGGGCTCACGTCCACGCTCATCCAGGTGCCGCTGCGGGCATCGATCTGCACCGTGCGAGCCTCGCCGGGCGGCTTGTTGACGTCCCAGGCCGGGGCCTTGGCATCGTTGGCCGCCATGGAGCTGGAGAGGAGGGCCGCTTGTAGCAGCGCGGCGCTGAGGAGTTTGAGTGCGGATGGGAAGGTGTATGGCATGGCGGCCGAGCTTAGCGAGCCGTCAAGGCCCTCGCCATGGGGCTTGCCCGTTTTTGAGCCGCTAGGCGAACGGCCGTGCCTGGTTACCATCGGAGCCCACCGAACCTGGGCCCAAATGGCCCGCAGACCATGACTTTCGACAGCAGCATCCAGTGGATCGGCGCCCTTTTGTTCGCACTGGCGCTCGTGCACACCTTCTCGACCAAGCTGTTCGAGCACCTCGCCCACAGCCGGCCGCGTCACGCCGGCATCTGGCATCTGCTGGGCGAGGTGGAGGTGGTGTTCGGCTTCTGGGCCATGGTGTTGATGCTGTGCCTGTTCGCGCTGGCGGGCCGCGGCCAGGCCCTGCAATACATCGACACGCGCAACTTCACCGAGCCGATGTTCGTGTTTGCCATCATGGTGATTGCCGGCACGCGGCCGGTGCTGCAGCTGGCCGGCGCCTGCGTGCGCGGTCTGGCGGGCCTGGTGCCGCGCGCCGGGCAGGGCGCCTGCACCTATTTTCTGGTGCTGGCCCTGGTGCCCCTGCTGGGCTCCTTCATCACCGAGCCCGCGGCGATGACGCTGGCGGCGCTGATGCTGCGCGACCGCCTGTTCGCCCATCAGGTCAGCACGCGGCTGCGCTATGCCACGGTGGGTGTGCTGTTCGTCAACATCTCCATCGGCGGCGCGCTGACGCCGTTTGCGGCGCCGCCGGTGCTGATGGTGGCCGGCCCCTGGAACTGGGACCTGGCCTTCATGCTGAGCCATTTCGGGGGCAAGGCGGCGCTGGCGGTGCTGCTCAATGCCGGCCTGGCGGCGCTGTACTTTCGCAGCGAGTTGGCGGTGATGGCGCAGGCGCCCAGGGTGGCCGAGCCGGCGCGTGTGCCGGTGGCCATCATGCTGGTGCACCTGGCGTTCCTGGCCGGCGTGGTGATGTTCGCCCACCATCCCGCGCTGTTCATGGGCCTGTTCCTGTTCTTTCTCGGTTTCGCCACCGCCTACCAGCGCCACCAGGACACGCTGATCCTGCGCGAAGCGCTGCTGGTGGCCTTCTTCCTGGCCGGCCTGGTGGTGCTGGGCGGCCTGCAGCAATGGTGGTTGCAGCCGCTGCTGATGGGCATGGACGCGCGCGCGGTGTTCTTCGGCGCCACCGCGCTCACCGCCATCACCGACAACGCGGCGCTCACCTATCTGGGCTCGCTGGTGCCGGGGCTGGGCCAGGAGTTCAAGATCGCGCTGGTGTCCGGCGCCATCTGCGGCGGCGGTCTGACGGTGATCGCCAACGCGCCGAATCCCGCCGGCGTGGCGATATTGCGCGGCAGCTTTGCCGAAGCCAGCATTCATCCGCTAGGCTTGCTGGCGGCCGCCCTGTTGCCGACGGCGGTGGCGATGTTGTCGTTTGCCTTGCTCTAACGAAACCGCTGGAGGTTTGCATGTCCTACAAAACCCGCCTTGCGATGCTGCTGTGCGCCTGCTTCGGTCTGCATGCGCAGGCCCAGGAAGGCAGCTACGCGACCAGATCGCTGACGCCGGAGACCGCCCTGCAGGCGGCGCGCGCGGCGCTGGAATCCTGCCGCAAGCAGGGCTTCCAGGTGGCGGTGGCGGTGGTCGATCGCGCCGGCATCACCCAGGTGCTGCTGCGCGACCGTTATGCCGGGCCGCACACCGTGGAGGTGGCCGCCAGCAAGGCCTGGACGGCGCTGAGCTTCCGCAGCGCCAGCAGCGCGCTGGCGCAGGAGACGCAGCCCGGCCGGCCCATGAGCGGCCTGCGCAACCAGCCGCGCTTCATCGCCGCCGGCGGCGGCCTGCCGATCGAAGGCGGCGGCAGCCTGCTGGGCGGCATCGGTGTGTCCGGCGCGCCGGGCGGCGAGCAGGACGAGGCCTGCGCGCGGGCGGGGCTGAAGGGCGTGGCCGATCTGATCGAGTTCTGAGCAAGCGTCTTTCGAGTCAGTCGCGCAGCAGCGCCATCACCTCCTCGTCCTCGACCTGGGCAAATTCACGATAGAACTGCCCCACCGCCTCGAAGTCAGCGGGGGCCTGCAGGCACACCACCTCGTCGGCCAGCGCGGCGACCTTCTCAAGCGCGCTGTCCGATGCCACCGGCACCGCGCAGATCAGGCGCGCCGGCCGGCGCTGCCGCAGCCCATGCAGGGCCGCCACCATGGTGGCGCCGGTGGCGAGGCCATCGTCCACCACGATGACGATGCGCCCGGCCGGATCGATCGGCGCGCGCAGCGGCGTGTAGGCGGCGCGGCGGCGCCGGATGGTCTCGAGCTGGCGGCTTTGCTCGGCGGCGATATAGGCCGCGTCGGCGCCCGTCTCGGCCGCGTAAGGTGCCAGGTAGGTCCAGCCGCTCTCATCCACCGAGCCGATCGCCAGCTCGGGCTGCCAAGGCGCCCGCAGCTTGCGCACCAGCACCAGGTCCAGCTCGCCTTGCAGCCGCTCGGCGAGCAACTTGGCCATCGGCACGGCGCCGCGCGGTATCGCCAGCACCAGCGGGCGCTGGCCGCGATACCCCAGCAGGCGCTCGGCCAACCGGCGCGCCGCGTCCTCGCGGTCCGCGAACATGACGGGGTGGGCCATCAGGCCTCGAACAGGCGCGGATCGCGCAGCCTTTGCGCCAGCTCGTCAAGGGGCAGGGCGGTGAGGTCGCTCGCGTGTGCGAGCTGCACGTGCCGGGCCACCTGGGGGCTCAGGCGCGCCCTGAGTTCGCCCAGGAAGGGCTTGGAGGCGAACAGCCACAGGCTGTCGTAGCGGCCCTCGGCCAGGCCCTGCGCGAGCCGCTCGGCCAGCTCGTCGGCGAACTGCTGGTGCTGCTTGCGGCGGGCGTCGGTGCGCGGCTCGAAGCGGCTGCCGGCGCTGCTGTGGTCGGCGGCCTCATGGCCGGGCCGGTCGCTGCCCAGTTCGCTGCCCTTCAGCCGGCTTTCCGGGTGATTGTGTTCGGCCAGCACCTCCAGCGGCTGCGCCGGCGAGGCGCGGCCATACAGGCGTGCCGTGGCGGCGTTGGCAATCAGGATCCATTGCTTCTTCATGTCCGGCTCCTTGCAGCACTTGGCGGCTGCCCTGCCACGAATCTAGTGCCGCGGTGGCGTGCGGCATTGCGCCGGCTCAACGGCCGCCGAGCCCGCCTCGCTACGCTGGAGCGGCATAGACAGCTGGAGCACATCATGTTGAAGCTATTGATACCCGTCGATGGATCCGAGCATTCGCAACATGCGATCGAGGCGGTGGCCAAGCTGGCAAAGGCCCAGGCGCAGCTGGAGCTGATCCTGCTGCATGTGGCCAGCCCACCGGCCTTCTATGGCGAGCTGACGCCCGCCGGCTTCGAGGAGCTGGACAGCGCGGTGCGTGCCAACCAGGCGCGCGTGCTGGAAACCGCCGCCCGCATGGCCAAGGACTGCGGCCTGAACGTGATCGCCAGCAAGGGCGTGACCGGCATGGTGGCGCCCGAGATCGTGCGCGCGGCGAGCGAAGCCGGGGTGGACCAGATCGTCATGGGCACGCGCGGCATGGGCGCGCTGGGCGGGGTGCTGCTGGGTTCGGTGGCACAACGGGTGGTGCACATGGCCAGCGTGCCGGTGCTGCTGGTGAAGTAGCGTCATCGGCATCATGAAGCCCAAGCAACCACGCCAGGCAAGCCGGCCACGAAGCGCCACCCGCGTCGAACAGCGCGAGGACGATCTGATCCTGGACCGGCCCGATGGCTATTACTGGCAGGCCGAGCCGGACGGCCCGGCCTTCGGCCCCTTCGAGAGCTATGAGCTGGCCCGCGCCGGCCGTCACGCCGGCGAGGAAAGCCTGGCGCCCGGCGAGACCTTGCCCGAGGTCGAAGACGAGATCGGCATGGCCGCCTGGATCGACCCCGAGACCGGGGCGCCGGCCGAAGGCCAGTCGCCCCCGCATCTGTCCGAACCCTGAGCGCGGGCCTGCCGCTCAGGCGCCGGCCACCACGCTGGCCCAGTTGGCACGGCCGATGGCCGGGATCAGCAGCGGCTCGCCCCGGGCCGCCGGCGTGGCCGGGGTCTCGCGCAGCTCGCGGGCCATGCCGCTGCGGATGATGCGCACCAGGCTCACCAGCTCGGCCGAGTAGGCCTCGATCAGGTCGTCCAGCGAGAGCAGGCCCAGCAACTGGTCACCGCTGCCCTTCACCAGCAGGCGGCGCACGCCGCTGTGCGCCATGGCCTGCATGGCGTCGCCGAGCTCGGCATGCTCGGCAACCAGCACCAGGGTGGTGTGGGCCAGCTCGCCCACGCGCAGGTCTTCGCCGCGGGCCTCGCGCGCCAGCGCGTCCAGCACCAGGTCGCGGTCGGTGACGATGCCGTAGACATGCCGGCCCTGCGCTTCGCCGCTGGTGACCACCAGGGCGCCCACATGGTGCTGGCGCATCAGGCGCGCGGCCTCGCCCAGCGAACCCTGCGCGTCAATGCTGACGACCTGCCGTTTGCACATGGTTCCAACTTGCATAGCTCGCTCCATTGGCAGCTGACGCCACGGCGTCCACATGCGGAGTTTGCGCAGCGGCGGCGGCCAGGCGTTGAGTCGGCTCAACAGCTAGCCGAGCGGGCCGGGGCCGGTATCGGCGTCGTCCAGCTGGTGCTCGATGCCGTAGCGCACCAGGGCGGCCAGATTCGGCAGCTGCAGCTTTTCGAGGATATGCGTCTTGTGGCTGCTGACCGTCTTGATGGAAAGGTGCAGCGCGTCGGCGATGTCGATCAGGCGCTGGCCACCCACCAGGCGCCGCAGCACCTCGAGTTCGCGGTTGCTGAGCTGCTCGTGGCTGGGCGCGGGGAGGGCGCCGCTGAGCTGCTGGATCACGCGTTCGGCCAGGCTGGCCGAGGCGTAGCTGCCGCCCGCGGCCAGCTTGCTGACGGCGCGGGCCAGCTCGGCCGAGGCGCTGTCCTTGGTGAGGTAGCCCTGGGCGCCGGCCTTGAAGGCGCGCAAGGCGTACTGCTCCTCGGCATGCATGCTCAGCACCAGCACGCGCGTGGCCGGAAACTCGGCCCGCACCCGGGCGATCAGCTCCAGGCCGCTCATGCCCGGCATGGAGAGGTCGGCGATCATGACGTCGGCGGCATGCCGGCCCAGGCAGGCCAGCGCCTCGTGGCCGCAGCTGGCCTCGTCCACCGTCCAGTGCGCGTCGCAGGCCTGCAGGACGTGCCTGAGGCCCTCGCGCACCATGGCATGGTCGTCGACCAGCAGCAGCCGCAACGGCATGGCCAGCGGGGCATCGAAGGCGCGCGTCATGCTGGCTCTCCCGCGCGCTGCGGGTCGGCTGGCTGGCCCAGCGGCAGCACGACCCGCACGCGCGCGCCGCCGGCGGGCCCCTGGTCCAGCAGCAGGCTGCCGCCCAGCAGGGCCGCGCGTTCGCTCATGCCCAGCAGGCCAAAGGCATCGTCGCGGTTCGGCAGGGGGCTGGGAAAGCCGCGGCCGTCATCCTGCACCGTCAGCTGCAGCTGCTGGCCGACATGGTGCAGGGCGATCCAGACCCGCCGCGCCCGCGCGTGCTTGCCGACATTGCTGAGCGCCTCCTGGACCATGCGGTAGAGCGCGGTGGCCATGCGGTGATCGGCCGGGGGCTCGCTGTCGTCGAGCTCCACGCTCACGTCCAGCCCGAGCCGGTGCCCCGACTCGCGCGCCAGCCATTCGATCGCGGCGTTCAGGCCCAGGTCGTCGAGCATCAGCGGCCGCAGGCCCGCGGCAATCCTGCGCATCGCCGCAACGGCGCCATCCAGGGTCTGCAACATGGCCTGCAACTGCTTCTGGCTGGCGCGCCCTTGCAGTTCCTCGTTCAAGCCCATCAAGCCCATCTTCAGGGCCGAGAGGCGCTGGCCCATTTCGTCGTGCAGCTCGCGCGAGATGCGGCGGCGTTCCTCCTCGCGCGCATCGATCAGGCTGCCCGAGAAACGCCGCAGCGCCAGCGCCAAGCCATCCCGCTCTGTGGATTCCTGTTCCATCATCGACCTCAGCGCCCGGCTTGTCGTGAGCAGGGCGCAGCAACTTGGAAATTGCACCCAAGGCCGCGGCGTGGATTTGACCTGGCGCAAGCGCATCGGGTTTGCGAAGGCGAGGGCGCGCATGCGGCTAGGAATACTCTGAAGCCGGCTCGGAATGCGCGCACGCCAGGCCGCGCCTTGCGCCGATGGCGCCGGCCCGGCCGATCGCCGATGCTTGCTGCAGGCCCTCAAAGTCTTGCAGGCACGCGGGAGTTCTCATGTACGCCACGGCATCCGGATCCGACTTGATGCGCGCTTTCGCGCCCCAGCGAACCGCCAGGGATGCGCCGCTGCCTCACAGCCTGTCCGATCTGCTGAGGCTGCTCGGCGCGACTTGGCAGGTGGGTGCCAGCAGCGATGGCTTCCCGCTCGCGCTGCGCCAGCTGCGCGCCGACGCGGCGCTGTTTCACGAGGGCGCGGGCGTGGAGTGCATCTACTTCGTGCAAAGCGGCGCCTTCAAGCGCGTGCGCACCGCCGAGGACGGCTACGAGCAGGTGCTGGGCTTTGCCTTGCGCGGCGACTTGCTGGGCTTTGATGCGATCTGCCTGGGCCGGCATCCCACCGCGGCGATCGCGCTGGAGGACGCACGCGTATTCGCCCTGCAGGTGCAGGATCTGGCAGGCCTGGCCGCGTTGCTACCGGCCTTCGAGCCGCTGCTGCAAAAGGCCACCAGCCTGGAGCTGCAGCGCCAGGGCGAGGTGCTGCAGCTGATGGCGGCGGTGGCGGCCGAGGTCCGGCTGGCGCGCTTCCTGCTGCAGCTGTCGGCGCGCATGCAGCTGATGGGCCAGTCGGCGCGGCGCTTGTACCTGCGCATGTGCCGGCGCGATATCGCCAGCCATCTCGGCGTTGCCCACGAGACCGTCAGCCGCTCGTTCACGCTGCTGGCCGATTGGGGCTGCCTGCGCGTGGACAACCGCGAGGTGGAAATCCTGGACATGGGCTTGCTGCGGCAGCTGGCGTCGAGCACGCGCGGCAGCTTGGACCTGCAGGCGGAGCGACTGGCTGGCCATGCTTGATGAGCTTGTCGATGCCCGTCTGCGCGAATTGCCGGGCCGCCTGGCCTTGGAATGGCCCGGCGGCAGCGCCGGTGCGGCCGCCGCCGCGGTGCGGCTCAAGCTGCATGACCCGCGCGTGCTGCTGAGCCTGGCGCGCGGCCAGATCGGCCAGCTGGCCGACGCCTATGTGCGCGGCAGCCTCGACATCGAGGGGCGGCTGCAGGACGTGATGAGCGTGGCGGCCGAGCTTGCCGGCGATCCGGTGCGGCAGGGGCGGCGTGCCCTGAGCCCCGGCTGGCTGCATGGCCTGCGCTCGCGCCTGCGCCATCGGCCACCGCGCGACGCGGCCTCGGTGCGCTCGCACTACGACCTCTGCGACGAATTCTTCGCGCTCTGGCTCGATCCCCGGCGCGTCTATTCCTGCGCCTACTACGGCGCTCCCGGGATGAGCCTGGCCGAGGCCCAGGAGGCCAAGCTGGCCCATGTCTGCGCCAAGCTGCAGTTGCAGCCCGGCATGCGCCTGCTGGACGTCGGTGCCGGCTGGGGCGGCTTGCTGATATGGGCCGCCGAACACCATGGGGTGAGCGCGCTGGGCATCACCCTGTCCGAGCACCAGCACGCCTATGTGAATCGCCTGATCGACGCACGCGGGCTGCGCGGCCGGGTCGAGATGCGCCTGATGGACTACCGCGCGCTGCCCGACGCGGAGCGCTTTGACCGCATCGCCTCGATCGGCATGTTCGAGCATGTCGGCCATGGCCAGTTGCGCGGGTATTTCGCCAAGCTGGCGGCACTGCTGCGGCCCGGCGGCCTGGTCCTCAACCACGGCATCACCGCCGGCGGCATCGACAACCGGCAGCTCGGCGCCGGCATTGGCGACTACATCGAGAACCACATCTTCCCGGGCGGCGAGCTGAGCCATGTCTCGCATGTCTGTGCCAGCCTGGCGCGCGGCGGCCTCGAGCTGCTGGACGCGGAGAACCTGCGCCCGCATTACGCGCGCACGCTGTGGGCCTGGTCGGACGCGCTGGAGGCGCGGCTGGCGCAGGCGCGCGCGCTCACCGACGAGGCGCGCGTGCGCGCCTACCGCATGTACCTGGCCGGCTCGGCCATGAGCTTCGAGCTGGGCTGGCTGTCGCTCTATCAGTTGCTGGCGGCCAAGCCGGATGGCCGGCTCGAGGGTCGCTGCATGCGCGGCGCCCAGTGCGACTATCCCTTCACGCGCGCCCATCTCTGCGCGGGAGGGCGCTGATGGACGCGCATGCCAAGCGGCGCCTGCGGCCCTGGTGCAGCATGTGCCAGCCGGCGCCGGGCCAGCCGCTGCGGGCCGCGTGGCACGATGCCTTGCCGGTGCCGGGCGCCGACCAGCTGCGCATCGAGGTGGCCTGTTGCGGTGTCTGCTGCACCGATCTGCATCTGCTGGATGCGGCTGAGTGTTCAGCTCAGCGCAAAGCCGACGGTCGGCATGGCGGGAGGAGAAGCTGGTCGCCCGCACGGCGGTGCGAGTCGCTGGCGTCGGCAGCCGGCGCGGCCAAGGCCAAGCGCAGGATCACAAGGCGATGCAGGTTAACATAATACACATTGTCGATATTCGGTCAACGAGGTCGAAAGAGGCGACGCTGCCGAAAATGAGCGACATCGCCACCGCGCCAGTCTGACGCCAGCCTTTTCCCAAGGCACTCAAGAGGCGCTCTCCTTTGGGCGTGTCAGCGTGTTTCTCAATGATCGCGCGCACTAGTGCGTCCTCGGGGTCTAGGCCTGCCAGTTCGGCCACAAGTGCGTGGTCTTCGGGCTGTGCGCGGCCTTTCGGTCGGTCGCTGCGCCAGTCGCAGACCTTCTGCGGCGTGATGCCCAGAAGCTTTGCGGTCTTGTAGTCGCTGCCGGTCTTCTCTTTGGCAGCGTCGAGTAGTTCGCCAATGTTTGACATTGCTACTTCCTTTGCGGTATGGTCACTATTACGGAAGTTTCCGTAATTACCCAAGCTGAGGTATCAAGTATGCAACATACATCGATCATCCAAGTTCTCAAGCTGAATGAGCCCCTGAAGGGCACGTCCAAGAAAACCGGTCGCGATTACGACATTCAAGACTGCGAGTGCATCTTGTTTGATCAGGAAGGCGGCATTGGTCAGGTCGGCGTGCTGACCATTCCCAACGAGTTGCGCGGCAAAGTCCAGCCCGGCACCTATACCGGCGCGTTCGCCATGCGCGCTGATCGCCAGACCCGTCGCATCGGCTCTGTGTTGGTCGGTCTGACCCCGCTGCCTCCGAAGGCCGCCAAGTGATCGGCCTGCTCCCCAAGGCTGGTGAGCGCCCCCTGGGCGCTGTTGCTGCCTATGTGGACGCTGCTGGGAACGTGCGTCTCGAGTGGATGCTTGAGTCGATGTCGCCCCAGCAGCGCGCCGATCAGGCCGCCGATCTCGTGCAAGCCTTGACCAAGGGCTTCTTGATGCTCGGCAACGCTCGCCTTTCGCGTGAGCGGGCCTCTCAGGTGGTGAGCTGATGCCCGGCTACCTCGTCGCTGGCAAGTGCTTGGCTGATCAGTCCGTGGCCAATGAGCTATGGGCAAGCCTCAATTTCCCGCGCTTCAACCACACGACGAGTTACATGCTGGTGTATTCGGTGTCGTCTGTCGGCACTAGCTCGGGGTCGGTCGTCAGCAGCTGTTTCGGCACCTGTGCCGGCGTCCCTACCCCTAGCTTCTCGGTGCCGATTGTTTTGCGCTCTTGCGACCCGCTGGCCTACCCGAATTCCATCTTCGAAATGTCGGTGGTCGATGGGTCCGCAGTGGCTCTTGCGGTGGCTGGCGTGTGGCTGTCGGCCTACGCGTTCCGTGCTGTGCGCCGGGTTCTGTCTTCCACCGGGGAGGCTGACGCGTGACTACCGGCTATCTCTCGAACGGGCAGTGCCTGGATAACTTGACAAGTGCGGGTGTTGAGGCTCGCTACTACAGCGAGTTGCCTGCCTTGATTGTTGATGGTGGCGTGGAAGCGGTCTATGTGCCCACGTTCAGCTATCCAGCGCTCGGTAACGGCAATTTGCGTGCGTCGGGTTACCTGTTGTCCGGTGGCACATCGAAGCTTGTTGCTGGCCAGTGGCATCGCGACTTTCAGGCCTGCACGGTCGAAGACTGGCACCTGCCCATGCCCGATTTCGGGCCTGCTGATGGCGCCCTGGTGGCGGCTGCTGCTGCTGGTGCGGTGCTCCTGTTCTGGTGCTGGCGCTGGGTCAGCTCGGTTGTTTCTCTTTCCTCTGATCCGGTCTGACGCCGATAAGGCTCGGGTCTTCAATCTCTCGGCGTTTGGAGTCTTTCTCATGACGAAGCAAGTTCAACGCGGCCTGGTTGCCGCTGGTGTCCTGGTCGCCGCTGGTGCTGCCAACGCGGCTGTGGACGTGACTGCGATCACCAATGCCGGTACTGACATTGCTGCCGTCGGCGCTGCGGTGTTCGCCATCGCTGTCGGCATCAAGCTGTACAAGTGGATTCGCCGCGCCCTCTGAGCGTTAGGCGCTTCTGCCCTTCGGGGCGGCCCTTCGGGGCCTTTTTCAATGCGTCGTGTCGGCTCATTGCAAAGGGGGGATATATGGTCTTGGATACAAGCCCGTTGGTGGGCGCGCTGATAGGTGTTGGCTCTGTGGGTGCGGCGGTGTTTGTCCTTGATGTGATGTTGCGCAGCTATCGCTGGCTGCGTGACGCGCTCGGGTTCGGTGGTCTGCCCAGCTATATCGACCCCTCCGAGTATTCGCGCTCGTCTGCCGCGCCGGCTGCGGCTGAGTTCGCCGACACCATGCCGATGCACGTGTACGACGCCAGCCAAGCTGAAGAGGACTCCTTGGCGACGGAAGGCATGTCTTGGGAAGAGCGCAACGAGTACTACGCCGGGAGGCTGTGATGGGGTTCTACGTTGTTCTCGCGCTGCTGGGGGGTCTATGGATACTCTTGCGCGACTAATCGTTTTCGCTCTGGCCCTGGTGGCGTCTTTCGCATGCGAAAACGCTAGTGCATTTGGTAGCGTGGGCCGCCAAACCCAGACGGCCTATTCTGGTGTGTGTGCCGGGCAGAACATCCAGGCATCTAGCGTCGCTGTGCTCGGCTCTACCTGCGCGGGCCTGATGGGTAAGGTCACTCAGGTCTACAAGAATTGCACTCGTGACGCCACGTACACGTACAGCGTTAGGGCGATCAATCAGACCTCGGGTACGAATTGGGGTATCGACTACACCCTGAACATCGTCTATTCAGGTTGCACCGATGGCTCACCAGCTGGCCCGGTGCCCAACGACATTGGCCTTCAAAGCGGGCATGTCGATGTGGTGTCGAGCGAGACGCTGTCATGCATGGGGCCTAGCGCGTTTGACCCGGCCAAAAACCAGTGCATTTGTGCGATGAATGCCAAGCCCTCAAGCGACCAGAAGTCGTGCGAGGCCTTTGCTTGTCCGCCGTCTGGTGGTTACTCGCCCATCGTCACGCCGGACCTCAAAGTGCCTAACGTGGCCGTGGAAATTTGTACCCAAGGCTGCTCCTACAAACCCGGCGCGTACAAAGCCGGCGCTGATGGCCAGATATGGGCGGTGTGGCCGTTCAAGTCCACGGGTAGCTTTTGCGGTGGCGATCAGTCTGCGGCCGGTGTCGATACCGGCGAGAAGTCGTTCCCCCCTGCACCTACTCCATGCGGCGCGAATATGTGCCCCGGCACCATCAACGGTGTGGCGACCTGTCAGGCCTGCAAGGGGACCTCGGTTGATGGTCCCAGCACCAGCGCCTCAGGTGTCCAGCCCGGCGACCCATTGCCGAACCCTGGCGACCCTGCGTCCGGCGTGCGGGATACCAGCACCCGTCAGGAATGCAACGGCCTGACTTGCACCATCACCACCGAGTACAAGAACGGCGCGGGCCAAGTGATCGGAAGCAAGACCGAGACGAAGCCGCAAGAGTCGTTCTGCAAGGACAACCCGACGCTCGCGATCTGCAAGAACAGCGGCTGGGGCGGCAGCTGCGGCGGTGGCTTCACATGCGATGGTGACGCGGTGCAATGCGCCCTGGCTCAAGAGGTCCACAAGCGCAACTGCGAATGGGCCGATGTCGACACCGCCATGAAAAACCGGGGCATAACCGCGATGAACGGTCAGGCTCAGCCCCAGGGCCACCCGGGCAATGCTGCCGAAACCACCCCGATGAATTTCGGCTCGGTGATCGACCAGACCGACCGGCTCGGCGGTGGTTGCCCGGTGGATGACGTCATAACGGTTGGCTCGGTGACGGTCGTTATTCCGTGGTCGCGGGCGTGTGGCTCGCTCCAGCTTGCCGGCCAGCTGGCGGTGGCTGCGTGCCTCCTGGCTGCGGCTTTCATCATGTTCGGAACGTGAGGTAGACGATGCAGATTTTCCTAGGCGCTCTCATTGGCGCGCTGATTGACGCGGCGGGCTCGCTGGTCGGTCGGGTGCTCCTGTCGCTCGGCATCGGCTATGCGGTCTATAGCGGTGTCGATGCCTCGGTGATGTTTGCTCGCGATGCGGTGCTGGCGCGCATCAGTGCCTCCGGCGCGCAGACGGTTGCCGCAGCCTCTGCCCTGAAGATCGGGACTTGCATCAGCATCCTCACCTCGGCTCTAACGGCCCGGCTGGCGATGAACGGCCTGCAAAACGGCAGCATCAAGAAAATGGTGATGAAGTAATGCCTATCACCCTCGTTACCGGCCTGCCGGGCCACGGCAAGACCCTCTACACCCTGGCCAAGTTCAAGGACGAAGCCGTTAAGAACGGTCGCGCTGTCTTCCATAACGACATCAAAGGTCTGAATATTCCAGGTTGGCAAGTCTGGAAGGTCGAAAATTGGGAACAGTTGCCGGCTAACTCGCTGCTGGTCGTCGATGAGGCGCAATTTGCCTTTCCGGTCACCGGGCGCGGTCAAACGCCGGGCTGGGTCCAGAAGCTCGCCACGCACCGGCACCTCGGCCTCGATATCGTGGTGATCACCCAGAATCCGATGCTGCTCGATAGCTTCGTGCGTCGGCTTGTGGATCGGCATTTCCATGTGGTGCGCAAGTTCGGCACGCACCTCGCGACCATCTACGAATTCCCGAACGGCGCGCGTGAAAACGTCGCCACGAATCGGGGCGATGCGATCAGGCATGAGTGGCGCTATCCCAAAGACGTTTTCAACCTTTACACCTCTGCCGAGGTGCATACGGTCCAGCGTCGAATTCCGCTGCGCGTGTGGGTCATGCTCTGTATTCCGCTTTTGTTCCTCGGCTTGGCTGCCTTCGCCTATTACCGGCTCAAGCCTGAGAATGCTGCTGCTCGCGTCAATGGGCAGACTGCCGAGGAACAGAAGGCGCAATCGACGCATCAGGCCGGCGCGTCTGGGCAGGGCCAGCAGTCGCTGACGCCGTTGCAATATGCCGAGTCGTTCACGCCGCGGGTTCAGGGTCTCCCTCACACTGCGCCGGCCTATGACGAGGTGACGAAGCCGACGCAAGCCCCCTACCCTGCAGCCTGCGTTTACATGCCCAAGGCGGAGCGGTGTCTTTGCTACACCCAGCAGGGGACCAAGTTGGACACAGGGCCTGAGCTGTGTAAGCAGATTGCCGAGGGCGGCTTCTTCGTGGCTTGGGATCAGCCTGCGGCCCGTGCTGTTCCGGTGGCTGCTGCCGTCGCTGAGCCAAAGCAGGTCTCGGAACAGCAGTCGCCTCGTGTATGGGGCTTTGATGGCACTCGGCGGCTGAGTGCGCCTAGCCGGCCCGACGGCGATGCCGTACAGGACGGCCCCCCTTCGGGGCGCGTTCGTTCGTCTCAGGGGCGCGGCTGATGGCACAGCGCATGCGCATGCGTGGGGGGGCTGGGGCTCGCCCCAGTACAGCTGCACAGCAGCTGGAACTATTCACCGTGGGCAGTCGCTCTGACGTTTTCGCGTATGCCGCTGATGGCGTCGCCCAGTTGGCCCCTGCGCGCCATCAAGACTCCTTGGCATGCCCGGCACGCGCACCCGTCGCGCCGAAGCCTACGGGCGCAGCCGAAGGCCGGCGCGCCGAGGGCGCGCTAAATTTATCCCTAGGACACTTAAGAACATCAGGGGGTCTTGGCAATGCCTGATGGCCTGTTCCCTGATGAGTGGTTCGCGCCTGATGGCTCGGTTTGGTCGTTGGACCTTGCCGTGGATGAGGTCGCGTCGGTGCGCCTTAGGCAAGTTTTTCCGTCTGGGGGCGGCCTACCCCCTGCCGATGCGGAATTAATCGTCCCTGGGCCTGTTCTGGCCCTTGCGCTGGAGCTTCTCGCATCTTCCTAGCGCAAATGAGTTGGCCCGGCACTAGTTGACGCTAGCCCGGGCCGTGATGCGGTCTGTATGAACAAATAAACTGGCTGAGGTCACCGCATGGAACGGATTATTGGGCCTGATATGTTCGAGGGCAAGCCTATCGAGGGCGAGTTCATCCTTACTGTCCATGAGCTTGGTAACGGTCACCGGGAGGCGATCGTCCGTCAAGCGATCGGGTGGGAGCACAAGGGGACAATGACCCCCTTTGCTTATCAGCAGTACTTGGAGACCCGGGAAAAGTACGCTGAAGAACGGGCCGAGGCTAATGCGCGACGCTCTGCACGCCGGGCAAAGACCCGTGTTCGTCGCATCGTCAAGTCCATGGGCTGTGATGCTCTGCTGACGCTCACCTACCGGGCAAATCAGACCGACCTTGATCTGTGCAAGCGGCACCTAAAGGAGTTCGTTAGGCGCATTCGGCGCGTGATTCCAGGCTTCGGTTACGTTGCTGCTTTTGAACAACAAGAGCGCGGTGCATGGCACGTGCACATGGCTATCCACCGTCTGCCTGTGGCCCTGCCCTGGGGCTCTGCGGTCAAGGTGAAAAGCTATAACGTGGTGCGAGCCATTTGGCGCAGTGTTGCCGGTGAGGCTGAAGGCACGATCAATCAGGCTATGCGCAAGCGCAATAGCACGCGCTCACCGGCAAAGTTAGCCTCGTATCTGTCTAAGTACATGGTCAAGGCGTTTGAAGAGGGGGACGCCTGGGCAAACCGGTTTTCCGCTAGCTCGCATTCCATCCCGGAAGCGGTGCGGGCTGTGTTCAAGGGTAGCTCGCTGGCCGAGCTTGTCGCGCTGGCCTATGCGTTTGCTGCTGATGGTCGGGCCATCGTGGCTACCTCTTGGTTGTCTCAGTTCGGTGATCTGTTCTTTATCAGCACAGAATCGCCCCCCCGTTTAGGGGGTTAGTCCGTGTGCTAGGCTCGTTCGGGGCGCGGACGTAATTGGTTAACCTTTCTACACATTGTCGAACTATCGTTCACCCCACGATGGAAGGATTAGGCCCCAGCGCAATCACGGCTGGACCTTGTGGGCGACGAGCGCAATTGGGGTGTATCCGTCACGCTCATAGACAAGCTTGAAGTCATTGCCAGAGAGGTCCCCAGAGAACGACTCCGGAACTGGCACCAAGGGCCCACCCGATGGAGGACTTCTCTTCAGGCCGCCGACAAAGGAAAGCGTGATCTTGTTCGACTCGCGCTTGCCTTGAATATCGAACTCAGGTGACGCTGGTTTCCCCTGCGAGTCGTAGAAGCGAACGAAACCAGCGAGCCTTCCTTCGGCGACCTCCTTGACCTCTAGCACGAGAGTCTGCTTGCCCGAGCCATAGGGCTCAAATGGCTCTGACTTCCATTGACCGGCAACTGCGACCTTGGATGGCGCTGGCAAGACCTGGTACAGCTTCTTCAGTGAGTCAGTCAAGCTTGCCAGCGCGCCAAGGCCAATGCACAGAATGATGATCGCAGCTGCCACCCGATTGTTTTTGATGCGATCGAGCGCGCGATCGACCAGTGTTCGCTTGTCTGGCGGTGTGGAGGACTTGGTCATATTTGGGCCTCACGTTGAAGCTAAGCCGCGAGCGGCGACCCGCCGACGCGAGCCGGCTCGAGCGAATACGAAGGGACTTCCCACCTTCGGGCGAACGGCGTCAATGCGCCAAGATTGGTGGTTCTCGAAGTCATCAATCTGCAGCCAGTTGAAAG
>Ga0208636_100062_pt1 | contig 90672 bp, 144 predicted proteins | sample LakWasM103_HOW12_2_FD_183921 | JGI IMG/M metagenome (GOLD analysis project Ga0208636, IMG submission 183921) | Freshwater sediment methanotrophic microbial communities from Lake Washington under simulated oxygen tension - Sediment Metagenome... | ecosystem: Environmental > Aquatic > Freshwater >... | reverse complement strand
GTAATCGCGTTACCTTGGTGTACCCCTCACTCCCCTTCTTCGCTACTAGGTCGCCATGTTCCTTCTTCATGGCTTTTAATACGTCGTTAGCACTACTCATTTACTTCTCCCTATTAATCAGTAGTGTGCTTACGCTAGACCTTCTTCAATCTCCGCATTGATTTCGTTGACTTTATCGTCCACCCACGCCTTACCGCTGGCATAGGTTGCTTCGATATCCTCTTCTGTTGGCTCGCATGGCAGAGTGATACCTACAGTGATTTTCACTGACTCATAGTTGCCTAGGTTTTTAGTTAGGCCAATAGAGACATTGATACTGGCTGTTGCTTTTTCGCTTGTAGTTTCTGACACGACTTCCTCCTGTGATTCGATTGAACCGTCTTTGTGCTGTTTTTCCACAGTACCGACGCCTTGTTGCTTGGTTATTGCCTTAGTTACTTTGATTCCCATTTGTTTCTCCCCATTTAGCCCAAATCTCCACAGACTTGGTATTGATTGCGATAGTGCGGCTCGCAGGTTTATAACGCACTTGGTCTATCAACAAAGCAAACTCACGCAGTAGTTCTATCTGCTTTGTTGTGTAGTAGCGGTGGCTTGAATCTACTTGTGGAGGCGGTACCCAGCCCTTGTTCTCCCACAAGCGTAGTACTTGTTCTTTACGGCCTACTTTCTTCGCCGCATCCCCTATGCGATACACACGGGTTCTGACATCCCCAACCATTTTGTACAGAGGTTGCCCTGCTGTCGATGCGCGAGGATTAGAGGAGCGCTGGGCTAGTGCCGCGGCTCTTGCCTTCTCCCGCTTGTCTGGGTCATTGGCGTACTGAGCGCGACGCTTCTCTAGTAGTTTTTCTTTGTTCTTTTTGTACCAGTCTTTAAAGGTAGCTGACTGCTTTACCTCTTCTGATTGTTTCTCTTCTGTTGCCATGATGATTCTCCTTAAGCTTTCATATAAGCAAGTTTAACACACTTAATCAATCTATGATATCGTGTCCACTTTAGCCCCGATAGACGCATACCACTTCATCCGCGCCTTTGAGTACCCTGCAAATACACTGCTTGTGTCGTCCCGTATATCAAATACTACAGGCTCTTGTTTACCATCACAGGTACGTAAAATACGCCCCACGATTTGTACTACATCTGACTTAGGGGTGCACATCACCAGCGTGTCTAATGCTGGAATATCTGTGGCCTCTGCTGTCATTTGATACGTTGCCATGATGAGTTGCTTTTCTTTAGCCTGCTCGCGTGTGCCTTGGGTCATACCGCCGACGTAATAGGCGATAGAGGTGCTTGGTACCCCGCGGTTGGCAATCATGGCCTCTAACTGCTCTAAGTGCTCTACACGGTCTGACTGTATGAGAATCTTACGTCCCTTTTTGTACGCCGCGAAGATGAAGTCAACGAGTATCTGGTTACGCCCATGGTGGCGGGACAGTAGGTTAATCACATGCCCACATCGTGCTGGGCTGTGTGGTATTTGCTTCATCACCCAGAGACCGTCTTCTGTTCTCTCACGCTTAAGTGGTATCTCCCATGGGGATTTTCTGGTAATGATTTTAGGGGTCATTGGTGCTTGGGTAGTCACTACCCTTGTCTTACCGATATGGCCTTCAATCACAACACCTTTACCGTCCTTGCGTTTCGGGGTTGCTGAGATACCTAGGCGTAGCTTAGCTGGTATTCTGTAGCATGACTGGCTAAAGTAGTCAGCACCAACGCGGTGGGTTTCGTCCCAGATAGCCAGACCGAAGTCACGGAACGCATGCTCTGGGTAGCGTGATTCTTTCGCTAGGGATTGAATCATTGCGATGACGATACCTTGACCAACCGTTACGCAGTTATTGCCTTGGATGAGGCCAATACCTTTACCTACCTTGAGGCCTAGTACATCTTCTGCCGCCGCAATCCACTGGTCACGAATGTCTTCCTTGGTGACCGTTACGATGGTCTTCTTACCTACCCTCGCCACCACATCCATAGCGCAGTAGGTCTTGCCAAATCCTGTAGGTGCTTGGGCTACAAAGCTTTCACCTAGTTTTAGTAATTCTGTGGTCTCTTTAATGACCCTTGATTGCTCTGTATTCCGTGGTGCAAAGTTTGAGTTAAAGTCAAAGTACTCGCCTCTCACCCGCATATCTTTTGGAATACTATTAGCCATGTTACGAGGGAGCCAGATACGCTTGTTCTCCCCCGCCCCAATGACTCTGGCTAACGAGAAATCATCCCCGTAGTTAGTAACCTTCGCACACTGCTCCATTAACGCATCAGAGTATGGATACACTGCCGCTGAGCCAACATAAATAGGGGGTTGATTTATCTTATCCATGATTGTTACATCTTGTCCGCGTAGTCGTCGCCAGTGCCACCATCTGCACCTGATTCAGAGCCCATAGGGCCCTTGAGTGAGCCGAAACCTAGTTTACGTAACTCGCTAGCAGGTAATGAAATCTCACCCACGATAGTATCGTAATCCAACGGCACTGCTTTCTCACCGTACTTAGCTAAGATTTGTGCTTTAGTCATCTTGTCTGTGTAGTCGAACATACTACCCACAGCCGCTGACTGGGCACCAGTACGAGACACATCAAATCGTGCACCTGCTAGGCCACCGCGCTTCTCTGCGATTTTCTGTAGCATTTTGATGGTACCGCGTTTTGCCGCAAACAAGCGTACTTGGTCTTTGTAGGTTTTGCTGTCTTTCTTCGACTCGTAAGAACGATGGTCGATGATTGTCAACAAGCCAACGTAGGACGCTTGAATACCGCCTTCACAAATAGGGCATGGCTCTGTCTCTGAGGTGCATACAAAGAAGTTACCGTACTTGCCGCCGATTGTGACGTTATGCTCAAAATAGAACGGGATATCCAGCATACCGTCCGCGTCTAAGTCACCGTCTAAGAATGTGATAGAGGCTTCGTCTCCATCCTTCATAAAGAATCTGAGGTTTTGATTCTTGCTGTTCTGCTCAGCACGGTGGTCTTCTGCCGCTAGTGCTTCGGCGGCGGCTTTACCACGTTTAAGGGCGCTAACAAAGCCTTTCGGTTTGTCCTCACCCTTTGCTGGTGCATCTTTCTTTGAAGTGGGTTCAGCCTGTTTTGTAGGTGCTTCCGCTTTGGTTTCTTGGTCAGCCTCTGGTGCTGGTGTTTTTTTCTTGCCTAACGATATTGCCATTACAACCTCTCCTTATAGTTTGTCCGTATGGACGTTAATACACGTAGCTAGATAGCTTAACGTGGCCTTGCAAATGCGCGGTAACTTGCTCTAATGTCATGTTACCTGCATCATCCTCCAGTTCCGTGGGTATAAGGTGCCTCATCGGAACTTTCTTAAGCTTCTTAGGTAGTGCTTCACGAGCCGCATTACCACCGTTGCCGTAGTCATACAAGCTGATAATTGAATCAGCATCAGCTACCCGCTTGACCTTCTCTGTTGACAGCCCAGAGGTAAAGCTGGCGAGTACATTTGGATACACCCGCAGTATGCTCACATAGTCGAACACACCCTCAACTAATACGACTGGTTTGTCCAATGTTACGCGGTTTTCACCGTACCAGCACATACCGTTTCTTTGACCATTATAGCCATATTGATAGTAGCGCAGGTTAGACTCTTTATTTAAGTCCCTGCCCTGCACACCCATCAACTCGCCTTTAAAGTTGTAGAACGGAAAGCACACTCGCTTCTGTAGCGGGTCGTAGCGCACATCCAGCATCTCTATCATACTGTGGGTCATGTTTCTGCCTAGTAGGTATGCCATTGGCTCTTTGTACTTCTGAACCTTTGGGAAGCTTTCTAGCCAGTAAGACGGAAACACTACCTCGGTTGCCTCCGCAATTGCCGCGTCATAGTCAGGGATATCTTCTGGGTTGATATCCATATCCTCTGCCTCATTTGCAGTTAATTGCATTGCCAACTTGAGATTGTAGCCCGTCAACTTATGCTTACGAACATGCTGAGCGATGTCTAATACTAAGTCCTGCAAGTCCCCGCCATACCCACATGACCAGCACTTACAAATGGACTTCTTCTTGTCAGATACCTTGATACCGAATGACGGGTGTTGGTCTACACCGCCGTGCTTCCACACAAATGGGCATTTAGCCTCCATCCATGTGCCAGCGCGTTCACCTGTCTTCTTGGTTTTTAAGGCCACCAATAATGCCAGTACCTTATCCTTGCGCATTAGAACTCCGCTACGTCTAATAGATTGTCTACATCTAGGTCAATATTAAAGCCCTTCTGTGCATCCCACAACTCTTGCAGTGCCTTGGCTGTAGGGAAGCCGTTAGGGAATGTTCTGGCTAGCACGTCAATATCCATCTGTGCATCTTCATGGGTCTTAAAGATACTCATGTATACCAGTGCCACGCTCCACATCGTCACAATCGCTGGACGGTCTGCGATGCAGGTAATGAAGGTCTTTAATGCATTGGTAGCATTCACGTTGTAGTGCTGTAGTCGTGACTCCAACATACGCCACTGGAAGCTCTTGCGTACTTCTTCTGGTGGGAAGTCTGGGTCTTTTTCACTGAGACAGCACCGCATGAAGATACTAACCTGCTCGTCGTTCATCGTCTGGCGAGGAGCCTTAATAAACTCCTCTGCCCAGATATGAGAACGCTCTTTGATTTTGAGTCGTTTCTCGTCTATAGCCATGATTAGCCTAAGAACTTAGCAGTGATTTTACGGTTAGCCGAGTAGCCTGTATCCGAATCAAGTACTTTAGCTACTTGGTCTGGGGTTAGGTACTTTTCTACATCCGTGATATTCACCTTGGCAATCTGAGCGAACACTTCTTGACCTACAAAGGTTTGAATCAGGCCTACGTCTTTCACTTTACGTGGGTTCTTACCGCATGCGCCAATCTCTAGCAACCAGTGCTCGCCTTTGATTTCAGCAATGTCTGCCGCTTCAACTTCGGCATTAATCTTAGTGACTAGCGCCTTTTTAACAAGGTCGAACTGTGTGTAGATTGGGTTGGTTTTGAGTGCTTCGATTTGGTCTTCTAGGCTACCGTACAGGTCGGCTAGTTGCTCGTAGTCCATCTCTTCTGGGCTAAGCGTTGCGCCTGTGGCATCGACTAAGAGGGCTTGCTCTTTTGCCTTCTCCACCTGCTTTGGTTTGGTTACGGTAATCGTCATCTTATTTCTCCTCTATAGGAATTAGTTAATTATTTACTACCTGTTTATTATACCACTTTGGCTTAATTAATCAAGAGCTTTCTGGTCTGACCACCAGCACTGATTCTAGTACCTCTGCCTGAATAACGCCCTGCTGTTTGCTTAGGTTGGTGGCGATACGGTGGGCATCCTTTTTGGATAGCTTCTCGCCGCCGTTAAAGTTATCAGGTAAGACTACGCCGTCGGCATTAAATCCAATGGCAATATAGTTTTTGGTACTCATTACTACTCCTCAATGATTTGGTGGTCAATATTGCTATTATCTAGGTTTGCGCCTAGTCGCTCTAAGTCGTCGATATCGGTATCATGGAATCGTATCAGCACCTTAGCGCCGCGGTACTCACGGTTGATAAAGTCAAGGTTCGTGGCTTTGTCCATTACCTCGTCTTCATCCGATTTGTCAACTACGATAATAACCATATTACTCCAATCCGTTATAAATAGATAAGGTCGTCTGAGCCTTCTTGTGGAAGGTCTGGTGACGCCGCTTGCTTGTCTGACTTCTCTAGCACTTGGCTAAAGTCCATCTTATTGAAGTCCCAGTGAATGCTGAATCGCCCCTTCTCACCATTACGACCTTTCATGATATTAACATCACGCTGGTGTTGTGTCTCAATCCCCTCAGGCTGGAATAAGCCCATGACGATGGTGGACAACTGCGCAATTGCATCTGAGCCGTAAATATCCTCAAGACCTGCCTCTTCATCCTTGTTGCCGTGCTTTTTCTTCTTGCTGTCTTTACTGAACTGATAAGAAGCTACCACAGGTAAATTTAGGTCTTGAGCCACCTTCTGCTTCAACCACTCAGCATTCTCAGACATCTTATCCCACTTGCCTATCTTGGCATTTGGGTGGCGTAGCAAGTATGCCCCATCCACATATACATCCGTGACACCTAACTGACGACACAGCATAATCACATCCTCCACGGTAGAGGTTAAATTACCGTCCACCACCCACAATGGATTCTCTGCCGTACCTGCTTGGGTAAGCCCTGCTTTTAACTGCTTGGAGGCCGCGGTAGACATTTGGGCTTTGAGCAGGTTGGTTAGGTTCTGTTGCGTGTGCATGGTCGCCAAACGCTGAGCGATGATGGTGGTATTCATCTCCATGGATACGAACAACGGTACCCGACCTTGACGCCATGAGTTGTAGGCAATGTACAGGAGTTTGAATGTCTTACCTGATGCAGGTCTACCCACGAAAGTTACAAAGTCGCCACCCTTCATCCCGCCTGTCATTTCATCTACCTTAGGCCAGCCGAACTTCAAGGCATAATCATCGCCCATGGTTTTCTGTTTGATGTACTCGCCCCAGACTAGGTTATGCGATTCGCGGAAGTCGAACAGGTTCTTACGGTTACGCTTCTTATGCACATTGGCAAGCGTAGTCATGATGTGGTCGTAGGCTTCGGTTTCTTCCTCGTCCACTAGCATCTGATTGGCCTCAACCACAATGGTTTTAAGGCTTGAGCGTAGGTAGCGTTTCTCTACCTCTTCCATGTAGTACTCTGGTGGCTCTGGTGCATCCACGAGCACGTCCCCGAAGTCTTTATCCTTGAGGGTTGCTTCACTTGGTATCTTGCCGAACTTACTTACATGGGTATTGATTGCTTCATATAACTCTACTTCTGATTCCCTGAACAGGTAGGCGTCTAGTGATAATTTTAAATAGGTCTGAACACTTCCAGCCTGTACGATGGCGGAAAGCAATCTGCGTCCAACTGTAGCCATATTATTACCTTATAGATTAACGATTGAGTAATGATTGAGGATGTGGTCACTAAACGAAGACCCGTAATCCTTTGTCATCTCATCATGATTGCTTATGTACACAACGGTCTTTAAGTTAGCCGCCATGCGCTCGTAAAGTAGGCCTAGCAAGCTAGATACCTCCCACGTCGCTACCTTGCCCCCATTATTGGCTGACAGGTAGAAATTAGGGATGAGCAGGACAGTAGGTTGTGGCATCGTGCCGTCTGCTAGGTGGTCTACAACCGATTGCAAGGTCATCACCCTAGCGTCGATATAGTTACGTAGCAAACAACCAGCGATAGCCGCCATCTTGTCCTCAATAGGGATGGTGGATGACTTACCTATATAGGCCATACCAGAATCATCCGAATGCTTAATCCCCTTCACCCAATCAAAGTCCTCGCCTACGCAGTAATCGACTAATTTAGCCCATACGTACTTAGGCTGGATATTCGCGGTGCGGGTGAACTCGTACAGACTAGCAAGCAGTCGCTCGTGGTAGTCCTTGTTCAACACGTTCTCACTGAATACCCAATCAGGTACCACTATATCTTTGTTCATGACTTACTCCATTGCCAGCAATTGTTCTAGTGTTGCAGGAGCATCGTCTGGGTTCTCTTCGACCACTACCTTCTTCACTTCTTTCACCTGTTTAGGTTTTGCAATTAATTGCACAGGCTTGGAACTGAGGTAATAATTGTAGGCCTCAGAACAATACTTTAATACAAAATCCACATTTGGCGTTAGTGGTGTATTTTTCGCGGCGGCGTTTACCTCTACATACTTGGTAAATTCCACCCAGTTTTCCAGCACGTAATTGAGCGTGTGTACTGGTTCTTGTGGGATGCGTTTTAGGATGTGCGTGAACTGACCTCGTTGCTTAGCAGTAAACGCGGCAACAAAGATAGTGCATGAGCGCTTCCACACATCCTGTAATGTTTTACTGGTCACCTTATCAGGAACCACAACACCAGACTGTTTGGCTTGTAGTTGCTTCATGTGGGCCAGAGCTTGATTAGCTGTGGATGGACCTTTCATATCTGTATCCTTATTTAAAGATGTATCTGTGGGCTGAGCTTTAGCGATTGCCAAAGTCTCTGTAGTACTCTTTGCTGTACTCTCTGTATTAGATTGCTCGCCTACGTGCAATGCATTGTTCGATGACGTGCAATGTAATGCACATGTATGAGCATTAGGGAGGTGGTCTATCAGCAATTGATTACCCTTTAACGGGTAGTTACCGTTCACCCCGATAGCCATAATATGAGTAGTTGGCCTACCGTTAAAACCCATAGTGATAACTTCAATCACTCCTGCATCCTCTAACACTTTTAAGCAACGATTAACCTGACTGCGAGATAGTCTGAGTTCTTTGTACCACTCTACGTGGGTCTTAGCTAACCACCACTTACCGTTACGGTGCACCCTGAGTTTAGAATTACCTTTACTGTCTGGTGTGTACCAGTAATGTAACTGAGACAGCATCAGGCACACTAGGTGGTCTTTAAAGTAGTCAAAGTACTCGACCTTAAACAACACGTCTTTTGGGCTATGGTCTATTACTTCAAGCATTTGCCAAACTCCCGCAACAATTCGTCACGCTTAGTCATTGCCTCTTCGTAGCCGTTGACAATATAGGACTCATCTAACTGCTCACGCATCGTACCTGCATTGGCCTTAAGCATTTCGTACCCGCGAAAGAACATCACCTCTTTAGACAGGCTTAGGTGGGCTAAGCACTTCTCTAACAGAAGAACAACATCAGAGGGAGACATAGGCAAGCCCATTTGGTCTCCAAGCATCTGGTGCTCATCGTTAGTATGGACTACCAAGGTATCACTCATGGTTGTCTTCCGTAGCGGTGTCTACTTCCTTGCCACCTAGGTACTTGACCTTGTGGGATGCAAAGTCTAATACTACTGCTCCCTGTGCGTTAGGTAAGATACCTGCCTGTAGTTCTTCTTTTGCAATCTCTGTCATAAGCGCTACAAACTGTTCTTTGTCCACGTTGTATACGAAGGTATCAAGGTCACGGATTAGCGTCTCCCAGAGCTTAGCCATGAGCTCCTCTTCGTGTATCTTAGCTAGAACTAAAGGTGCATTGTATTGATTAACAGGGATAGTCAGTAGTCCAGCCACCGAACCGTGGCGACCTGATGTACCTGTCCACATTTTCACCTTAGGGAATCGGTCTTTAAGCAGACCCACCATGGAGATAGGCTGAGGGAGATTATCATGCAGAGTAACCCGAACACGAAACCCTAATAAAGTAGTGTTAGGTTGCTCTGAGATACCTTTCCATAACCGCACCGAGACAGAGAACTCGTCATTCGTGCCGATACGATAGAACACACTACCTGTGCTCTTATTAATATCTACTTCCATTAGCTCTTTCATTACATAATCTCCAGTTGTTTCTCAAACTCAACCAATTGGTTAAGCACTTCTTTAGTCGGCTCTTGAATCTCCATGAATGAGTCCATCACCATCTCAATCATTTCGTTGGCCTCTTCGACAATCTCACGGGCACGGACGCGGGTGTGTTCCTCTTCATCGTCAGCAAGGTGCTCAATACGGAAGCGGTACCCTACCTCATAGCCTCCGCCCTCTAATCCAAGGCCAGTATCATCATGCTCTTGATTACCAACCCAGAAGCGGATGCCTGTCACGATATTGCCGATTAAGCCAATACGGTGAAACACATTACCAGTGTAAGGGTTCTGTAGCTTGGTTTCGTTCTGGGTGTCCTTCATACCCCGTAAGTGGCGGTACATATCCACGAGGAATAGAGTGACGAACTCCTCCTCATTCACCAACCACTCAATACCAGTAAAGGTACCAGTAAGATAGCGGTAGATATGGCGACCAAAGTCACCACGGCTAATCAGGGATAAGACCTTCTGCCAAGTATCAGCAGAGGCTGGAAGGACGCCATACTTAGCCTGAGATACGTGGATATTAGACTCGCCTGTCCATTGCACATTAGGAAAGTGAACATTAGCTTTATATGCGAAACTCATTATGCCTCCTCCACGCTAATTTCACGAACTAAGCCACGAACCTCTTGTACAATCTTTGCTTGCGGTACATGGTCGCTGTCTGTGAATAAGCGCTTAATACGTTTGTTAAGGGAACTAAAGCTTTCTGGTTGGGTATTGATACCGACTTCATTAGCCAACTGGATGAATGCATTCTTACCGAACTCCATACCAGCCTCTACAGAATCAATACCTAGGAACTCCATGGTGCCGTCGATACGACCCTCACGGTAGAGCTCCTCAGGAATGCGGGTAATGTCATTGGTAGTCATCACCACGAATGAGCGGCTTTTATGCTCTTGTAGCCACCATAATAGTTGGCTCAATAAGCGTGAGGTCACACCGCTATCCCCTTGGCTTTGGAATACCTTCTCCACTTCGTCCAAAATAATTGTACTTGGACTTACGCTATCAATCTGGGCTAGCGCTGAGTTCAGAGCACTCTCACTGTCGCCTACGTATTTGCCCATCATGGCACCTAGGTCTAGGCGATATAACGGCACACCTAGTTTATTTGCGATGTATTTACTCGCAAGGGTCTTACCCGTACCCGGTGGGCCATCGAATAGCAAACCACGAGGGATAAGGCTAGGGTGCTTCGCTTCGGTAAAGAACTTGGAGTTCTCTTTCATCCACTTATCTAGGTAGACTGGGCATACGTAGTAGTCTAGGTTGGTATCGACTTGCTGGATGCCTTTAAGGTTATTGTAGCTACGGCGGGTTTCAGTGATACCGCGTACAGTAAGTGTTTCATCACGGGTCATGGTTAGTTGCGCCATCTCACCCACGTCTTTTAAAGTCAAGCCAGCGAATGACGGCACCAATGATTCTGGGTCTTCTACTACATCACTTAACAACTCAATAATCAGCTCTTTCGGGGTGACTAAGGTATTGCCATCGTAATGTAGGACAGACTTATCAGTGTTGACGAAAATGATTGTCTTGCCCTCGTCTTCGCACCAGTTATACAACTTCACTAACGACTTGCATTCTGCGCTAGTAAAGAACACGCGACCTTCGGGTACTTTGAGGTCTGCGGTCTTCACTATGGTTTCTGGTACTTGTAGGGGCTTTACTGGTTCGCCAGCGATATAACTTAAGATTTTCTCTACGTTCAGAATGTCATCAGTGCGTAGATGTATGAGGGGTAGGCCTGTCTTAATAGCCAGTTTTAGGTATTCCATTTGGGTCTCCATCCATAGAGTGTTTGATAATTTTTGCTACCTGTTCATAATAGCAGATTCATTTTATTTGTCAAGAATTATATCGAATATAGACTTCTTCGCATCGTTGTCTATCCACTGCTTTACACGCTCCGCAGTCTTGGTGCGGTCTTCGTGGATAGCCTCATTAACCAGCTTCTGTACCACACTTGGAAGGTGGGCTCTGTCGTAGTTCGCTATCTCTTTGATAAGGCTCTCACGCTGTAGCTTGAGCAAACACGGCTGTAGGATTACTGGTGGGGAGTTTAGTAGTTGCTCATATGAGGCTTTGATGTGCTTGAGGCAGGAATGATTAGCTGGGTGCGCCATATCCCCGTCTGGTTTGGTATGGTCTAACTCGTTGTCTAGTATTTCTACCATGGTCTTAATGGTATGGCTTAGTACTTGGACTTCTGTTTGTTCGGCACTCATTTTCATCTCCTGATTGATGTATCAGACCTACTAGTATAGGCCTGTCTCTTTACTTTGTCTTTACCAAGGCTGGTAGTCCACGAGGTTACCAATCTCCACACTGAACCCACCCTCAACCACAGGGTCGGGAATAAGCGTAACCACGCAGTACACCTTATGGTACGGACCGAACAGTACACGCAGGTCATCTGTCATCGGGTACTCAAATAGGATGCTTCTGTCTTGGTTGTAGAACAAGCATAGCGGGTTTTCTACATTGCTACTTAAAGGTCGTTGCACCTTCATGACGGTTTTCGTGTGTTTGGTCATTTGAACGCTCCATATTGGTCCATTGGAAAGAACTGACGCAGGTCGCCAAATACAGGCGGGTCAGAATTAATGACAGCAGAAGCCGTCCATAAGTTGCTTAAGTCGAAGTTTGGTACCGTTGCTTGCGGGTGCTCAAACAGGTTGCACTGTTGAGGGTACGCCGAGATATTGAAGTTGGTACGGCATGCGAACGGCCTTACCTCGTAGATAGAGCATTCATTGTTCTGTAGGAACGGGCAGGTTTTACCCATGTACTTCTGAATTGAGGCCTCTTGAACCTCCAAGGCGTTCTCTATCGTGATGGCTGGTGGGTTGGCTGGCTTGATACCGATGTACTTACCGATTTGCTCTGCCTCCCACGCTGAGATACCTACAGCCATATGACAGCAGTGTGAGCACCCTTTGCCGCATGCTACGGCTGGTTCCATGAGCGCACTAATCTTATTGATGGCTTCCAATAGACGACCATTCTTAACGTGCTGAGTGGCTTCCATGTGCACCGTGTCACGTAGTTCTTCGTGCAATAGGCGTTGTATCTCTGGGACTGACGGTTTTAAGCGTCTAAGGTTAAGTTGGATGCTTGCTTCTAGCTCTGCTTCACTAGGCAAGGGTGTTGCGCCGCCGACTGCGACTATTGGGATTACCTTTTTCATACTGCCCTCCATGGCATCATTTGGTATATGTTCATAATAGCAGATTGGTATAATTTGTCAAGCAATGTATTTGCAATTGATTGCACAAAAAGAGACCCACGTCTTAGGTGGGTCAGGGCGAGGCACGGCACGAGAACGGTAACTACTCAGGGGTTTGGGAGCTTGCATCCTTCTATCACACTGCGCTGGCCTTCTACCAGCTTTTTAGAGGACTCCCTATCCACTAGTAAGGCTTTGACTTCCTGCCACATCTGGGCGGGTCGTATAAGTGTTTCGTACGCAGACACAGGTACCTCTGGCTCCCACGTTACGCATGACACTGGGGTCGGCACGTCTACGTAGATAACCTCTGGGTCTGGCTTACTGAATAAGTGGCACGCGGTTAGCAGAATAGTCATGAAGCAAACGACTAGTAGCTTGGCAATCTGTCTCATTATCTTTTTTCTTCCATTGGGTTATAGCGGCTATGTTTTTATCGTACTTCTTACTAGCGCCTTCGTAAAGCTGTTTCCATACTTGCGCATTCTCAATAGCCTTCTGACCAGCCACCACCATAGCGCTTAGCTTGGTCTCAAGTACTTTCACTTTACCTTTCTCTGTTAGGAGGTCGGCCTTAAGCTCTACTACTTTGGCGTCCAGCTCTTTGATTTGCTTGCCCTTGCTGTAGATACTGTAATGCAGAGTACCGATGTACACAGTCAATAGCAGAACCACCAGAGCAATTCCTAGCTTGCCCTTATTGTTTGCTAGCCACGCGCCTACGCTAATTGGATTCATTCTGCTTCCTCTTTCGCTGATGCTTTGTCTTTAGTACGTACATCTGCATACACTTTAAAGATGTACCCTTGTAATGCGGCAATCGGTGCGGTCACTGCGGCAATCATTGTAGAGGCCTCTAAGCCGCTTGATGGGCTTGGGTGGTTCAATGACATCTGGGCGAAGTCCCCAGCCCACAGGAAGGCACGCCACGTCATCCACACAGTGATACCTAGGACAATCCGACTAACTACATTACGGCAATCAATCCAGTCCCAGAAACACGAGATGGTATTAGGCTTCTGCATGGCATTAGCTCTCCACTATTTCAATCGTGACCTTTTCCTTCTTGTAGGCCGCTGTGAGCTTTTTAAAGAATGCATCATAGGCTATCTTGCTACCACCCACGATGTCTTTACCTTTGGTTGTACCTAGCAGTAAGCAACCGTCTGTGTCCGCCTTGGTGTTGCCTTTGTGGATGCGTACACCCGCGAAGTTGGGCACGTTCAATAACAATGGCATAAGCTTTTGGAAGCGATTACTAAAGTCGATGATGACAGGATAAGTACCATAAGGGATAGCGGTCTCGCCTGCTACCTTGATATGAGGTAAACGTACCACGTCTTCCAACACATAGCATTCAAACACACCGTCCACGAATAGCTCGCCTATGGTGGAGTTGTTGGTAAAGTCTTTACGAATCAGTTTGAGGTTCATGGCTTGCCCTTATTGATTGTTTCTTGAATGGTTAAGCGGGTGCTGAGGCGGATGTCTTCTTCGTGCAGGCTACGTAGCTCTGTGAAGCCGTATATGACCATACCCACTACTGCGCTCTGTGCTATACCTAATACCACGCCTGCGAACTTCCAAACGCCACGACCTTTATTCAGGAGGGCTTCTTGTGCATCGGTGGTGGTACGGAACTCAATAAGGTGTTGCTTAAGCTGGGTGTCGATTTCATTGACCGTGGTCGTATTGGACGCCAGCGATAGATTAATGTTTTGCAGGATAAGCAAGAAGGCGCGACGCTCTGGGTCATTCTCTTGACGAATTAACTGACTTATTTCGTCATTGGCATCATCAGTCACTCTACGGTTATTCTCAGACACAACACTTCTCCTGTTTTTATTAGTGCAATTAGTTGCAATTTTCGTTAGGCCATTATAACCGTAACTTTCACTACATAAGAAGAACTACTGTACTAATACACCCACAAGAATGGATACGACCCACAAATAAGCAGGCCGTATCGTGTGCAATTAACTGCAAACTACTATGCGATACCGTAGAACGCTTTCATATTAGCCTCAACGAACGCTATCTCTGAATCGCTTAAGCCGCGGTCATAGAAGATAACCTCTGAGATGGTGCCGTCATGGTAAACGACTGGCGTAAAGTACGGACTACTACCAATACGATTAATACCCAAGTTACGAGTAGACACTGTGGTGTTAGTGCTTTGTGCCACACCGTTCACTCGTATCTCACGGTCACTACCACGCTTGTACGCTGTCAGTATGGACTGAGTCGAGGTACCTGAGGTAGTGATATCGAAACCACCAGAGTCAGCGATGATGTGACTAGTTGTACCCAAACGAGCAATAGAGTTAGCGCCACCATTACCAGACCCTGTACCTGCGAGCTGGGCAATGTTGTTATTCGGTTTGCCTACCATGAAGAAGGTGTACTCACCTGTCATTGCGGCAAACTCATTACTGATTACAGGTAGGTAGTAGTTCTCTGTTGCGTCAATACCAAAGCGTAGCGCTAGTTTACCGCCGACCTTCACTAAGCCCCCTGCTGAGCTTCTGTAAATAGTACCTGCAAGTCCCCAGATATCACCAGAGTCAGCATGAATAGAATTACCTGATTGGTCAGCCCACTCACGTATTCTGGCGTTCGTGCTAGATGAGATAAAGCTGGTTAGTCCTGCCTCGTTCACTTCATCGTTGGTAAAGCCGATAGTCTGAGTAGCTACACTAGAGGAATCCCCACGAGCCGCGATGAATATGTAAGTAGCCGCCGCACGTAACCGCCTAGCCGCAGAGAATGCAGTCTTCGCATTAGGTACCACATCCAACACAAGACCCGCTGGGAGCTGTCCTGCCACCCCATTAGCCAACTGCATGGAATTGAAACTCCCCGGTATCATAGGAACCTCCGCTTTCTTAACTCTTTCTCATAAGACTTCTTGCAGTGGTCTTTCTCCCTAGGTAGGAATAGAAAGTCTATCACTCGGTATGCCTTGGCCCAGAACTTACTTCTGTCCCTAGACCTCCACGCCCTACTAGAGATAGTCTCATCCTCATCACCACCAAGAGCGGCGTTACATGCTTGGTCTTGACCGATAGCTATGCGCCATGCTCGGTTTGAATTAACCACAATGGCACACAGCATCCATACCGAGCCAATGATGTGGAGCACTTGGCAACCAATGAATACAACTATTAAAGCTAGTCTATTCATGGCTTACTCCGTCACTGGGGTAAGGATAACTACCTTACGCGCTTCTGTTAACAGACCAGCACCTACCAATGCCTCTAGCCCAGAGGTAGTGCGTGGGTCAGTGATATCCACGTAGCTAGCCCCTAGCATCTTGTCATACCAGAGCTTAACCTGTGCATTAGCCAAGGTAGCTGATACGACTGCTAGTTGCTCTGCCTCTGTAAAGAGCTCCAAGAACTCAAGAGGGTAGAACCGCACTTTAGGCTGTGGGGTTGGCTCCTCAACAACTGGGTCCTCTGTCTCCACAATCCCAACACGGGCTCTGTCCTCTGGTGAGGCTAGTAGTGCCCAGTTAGCTGGGTAGTTAGTACCCTCGGCATCTAAGAACCCTGCCGCTGTGACATCCACTCCATTATATGTGTATCTCATTTTTTTAGTGTCCTGTTTAGTAGCTATTGACTAAGACCAAGCTTTACCAAGGGCTAAGCGTGCTCGTGTTGAATTGACTGAGCTAAAGTCTAGGTAGTCTTGAGAGTTAGCTGGTGTGCTTAGGGCTGGTGCTGTGCCGCCTGCAAAGTCCCATGTTGCATGGTAGGCCAATGTAGGTGGTGTACCTGATGCTGGTTGGGTTGCTTTAATCCAGCCATTGAAGCTTTTACCATCTGCCAGACCTGTAGGAGCACCCAATGTGTACGCTATCGCCGCTGTCAATACGCCAAGGTCAAAGAAGCTAGCCTTCGTTAAGTCAAGCGTGATAGTACCAGCCGCAATAGCGATAGCACCTGAGCCGTCACCAACTGTAGCTACACGACCAGAGTTACCCATTTCATACGCCATACCTAAGTCGGTACGCGCTGTCTTTGCATGGTATGCCTGTACTGAGCTACCAATATTAGTGGTTCTAAGTACGTTAGCGATATCCGCTGACTGTAGAGCTGAATCAGCCTTAGCGCCTTGAGACGCTGTAGCATACTCACCATGTGCATGAATAGCCGCTGAGCCTAAGCCTAGGGTATTACGTTGCTCACCTGCATTGGCATCGTCTAACAATGCACGACCTGCCGCTGAACACAGAATCTCTTCTATGTCGCCTGCGCCTGCTGTTGCACGGCCTAGAAGTCTATCACCTGCTGAGACGTTCTGTACTTTTGCATAGGTAATGGAATCATCATCCACTACCATTACACCACCTGATTCAGATACGGTTACGTCGCCGTAGTCCTTATCTACTAAACCACCGCCAGCGCCTTTATTTGGAAATGCCATAATTATTCTCCATGTATTTAGTTAAGACTAAAGAACGCCCCACACTGAATCTGTGGTGCCACTAAAGCGTACATGGGTAATAGGCGTGCCTACAGATACCGCCTTCTGTGTTGCTGATTCAAAGTCGTAGATAGGCTCGAAGAACTCGTAGCCACCATCCACAGATATCTCAATCTGGTGTGCAAAAGGTGCCGCGTTGCGCACGAAGACGGTCATAGGTGGGACTATTTCGTGAACTGGAACATCAACTGGGGTCACATCTGCTAGGGTGCCATTTTTACGCCCTATAACTATACTTGTACTCATGTTTATCTCCTTCTAATTTGGTCTGAGTATAAGGGATACTCAGCTTCCTATTAAATGTTATTTAGTGATTGTTGCCCTGTACTGTGCCGCTGTTGGGGCTGTCACAAAGCGTAAGGTAACGGTGTTAACACTAGTCGCCTCGTTCACCACTGTAACCTCTGCCCATGGGGTCGAATTACTGCGTAAGGTTACATGCACATCTCTGGTATTCAGATTATGGGTGAGCACAATGTTCACCGCTGAGCCATCACCCACGTTGGCGCTGTAGGACTGCTTGCTGTTGATATACGCAAGGATGTCGTCTACCGTCATTGCCCGATTTGCACTGGACTGTAAGACCTCTACTTTCTCAACACCAGTTAAGGCTGATGCCGCGGGTAGGTCACTGATTTTTATGTCTGCCATTTAATACTCCTATTGAGTTACTCGAACTGATACACCGTCTTCAAGAACCCGTCTATTTAAGTTCTCTAAAATCCTAGTTTGGGCTGTATTCACAAACAACGCAACGATTGAATGCTTCTGCCAGCTCATGTAGCCAGCACGCCAGCTACGCAACTCAATACGAATAAAGTATGACCCTGCTGGTAGTGTTGGGGTGTGTGTAGTACCTGTCAGCCCAGAAGCTGAGGCTAACAACGCCCCATTGGTCACTCGGTAGTAGTTCACAGTGTAGGTGGTGCTCGGCTCAGGTCCGATGTTACCAGCGTACTGGTCTACTAATGTTGGGCCTGTTTGAGTGGTTCTATCTCTGTGTGCCCATGTAAGCACCAAGGTATCAGAAATAATGTCTGGGTACTCTAAGCCATTAATCCTCACCCTAGCTGGTGGGTAAGGTGACCCGAATCTCCCAGCCATAGTAATACCTATGTTAGTGGCTGATACCGCTGGCAATACACCTAACGCAGATACGGTAAGCAACTTCACGTTGACTGCATCCCCACTCAACCGCTCTACCTGTGAGAATGCTGTGAACTCTTCTGAGAACCATAATCTAGCACCAGAGTTGTGAATCTCTGGTACGGTGTCCATCATGCCACGCTTGATAGTGATGACCTTGGTAATCGTATTAATGGCTGTGACCACTACACACTCATTGTCTATGTAGCCATATGTGTTCATGACGACTGAGGATAGGTCTACTTCACTGGTGTAGGTCAGTGTTACATCTGCATACCCGATACCTGCCGATAACAAGCAGGTTGGGGTGAAGGTGCTACCATCATCCAGTAGATAGTTACCTGACCCATCATTGATACTTAGATTGAAGCTGAACATCCCCGATGCAGGCTTATCAGCAACCGCTGACACGAATGCTGAGAGGTTGTCTAGGGTATTAAAATCAGCGGTGGTAGACGAACGTAGCACCTCCCAGTAAGGCACCTCTATCAACTTGCTAAGCACCACTGGGGTTGGCTGAATTGCTGGGTCCACCCAACTCACGCCTTGAGGGGTTACATAGGATGTCGTAGGCATACCATAGATGTCTTCTACCGCGTCAATCTTGATAGTCCCATCTAAGAGGGTGCCGTAGGATATACCCAATATACGAAGGGGCATACCCACGATGCCATAGTTCGCATTGCTGAATTTCGCTACGTCCCCAATGTTTAAGTTCAGTCCTTTACGATTTGCAATTAACTGCACTTTCGCTAATGGGGTAGATGCCGCACGTAAATCACGCATAGCGATTCTGCCAGCGATTGCATCTGAAACAATACCGGGGTATTCACGAGAAGCAGACACCACGGAACCTTGCACTGCGATGTTTGCCAAGTCCTGTACAGCGGTTACCCTCTTGAGCCCTGAGGCCATATCGGTGTAGCCCACAACAATCTCGTTAGTGGTCTCACCCCAGTTAGGGCGTTGATACTCTTCTATTTTAGAGTTGCTTTCATCAAACAGGAATAAACTACCTGCCGTGTAGTCCTCACGAATAAGCTTAAGCTGGAACTTACCTGTGAGTGGGTCGGTTCTTAACACTGCCCCAATGTGGTTGCACACGTCACCAATGAAGTCCTCAATCTTACCTTGCTGATTCCACATCAAACATAGACCAAAGCCCTCAGTGAATAAGGTGTCCGCAGTGGCTTTAAACTGATTATCGTCCACGCTGGTAGATGGGTAGCCCATGCCCCACTCTGGGTCAGTTAAGCACTGGTAGACAATGTGAGCCGCGTTCATAGCGCCGCTGATGTCTACCTTAGCTGTGTACCAAGGAACGTCCCCTAGCCACCCTGCCGTAGTCCTCTTGATGCGGATAGCCAGTGACTTCACATAAGGGTTGTTAGAGCCGATATTGAACTTGTTGAATATCATGCTCACCAATCCACGGTAGGCAGGCACGTTGGAACCCAACTGTGACACTAGGTAGGGATTCTGGTCTTGGCTAGCATCACCCATAGCTACGTGAACGGTTCCGACTACACCGCCCTCACGCTGGTCTCCACCAAACAAGCTAGGGTTGTTGACTGAGATATCCCCAGAACCCACACGAGCACCTGACCACGCTTGGCGACCACCAAAGGAGATGGCTTGAACCTCATTAGCTGGCCCATGGCACAAAATCATATGCATGCCCAGTGAATACTTCCACCCAACTATTGCCGCTTTACCTTTTGACATTATTCAATCCCTGCCCTTTTTGCCGCCGCCTCTACTGCGGCTGTCGCCATTGCATTGTCCAGTGCTAACAGTTCATTAGCTGGAATCCCGTTATCTAGGAATGAGCGCATATCCAAGTTGTACCGCTTAGCAAACTCTTTTGCCCCACGAGAACAATACTGGATGCTTCTCATATCGTCCACGGTAACAACAAGGTTGTCATACTTGCCCATTACTTCTTACCTTTCTTAGACTTGATAGCCGACTTACCAAGGTCACCATACCACACGCAGTTAGCACCTGTCACAACCACCGTACCGAATACTACAGGGATAGGTCGGCCTTCTTCCGCTGTCGGTACATCAAAGTCAGCTAAAGCCGCCGCCTTGGGTGCTTGGGGTTTTGGGGCTAACGCGGCCTGTAGTACGTAAGATGCGACTAATACAAATAATTGAAACCACATAATCCACCTACCACAAGGCTATAGAGCCGAAAGGGTTTTTTGAAGGAATCCATGGTTGTCCACCATAGTTCAGCTTGTTATTAAACTTACCGTTGCAAGTCGTTAATGCGTGGTCGCAACCGGGGAACATCTCTACAGTATCACCACCTAACAGTCCTGTGGGAATCCCAGACAGAGTAAGAGCACTACCTACCTGTCTGAGTATCATTTTCTTTTCTTTGCGCCCTTGGTAATCCCACTGCAAGTAACCACCAGAGAAGTAGTTATCACCGTTGGTACTGCCTGTAGAAACTGACACTACGTTCGCCGCAATACCAATCACTGAGCCTGATAGTTTGTATGCCGTAGCATTCACCCCGCATTTAGGCCCATACAGTACATGACCGCATGTACGTGAAAACTGCCTACGTAACCCTAAGCGCACAATGCTAGTGTAGATAGGCTCACAACTCAATTCAACAATAGACTCCTCCCACTTTAATGAGAGCAATCTACCCATCCATATCACTACCGCGTTCGCATCTATCTCGCCACGGTGCTTTCTGTATATAGTGAGTGTCGTCACCTCTGATGGAGGTGAGATGATGTAGTCCAGTAAGAATGCTGTATCACGAGGCATACGGATTTTAAGCCCAGCCCTGCCTAGCTCACCAGACGATTCTAGGTTGGTTCTATCCATAGGCACAGAATCATACACGCTTGAATTAAACGTGATGTCCGAGTCACTAGATGTGTATGCATACCGAATAGCCCCACGGGTGAACTCGTACAGCTCTAATGGCTCACTGTCGTGGGTACTCTGTTCTTTAGATAAGTAGGTCATTACGCATCATCCCTTAGGCTTCTAAACGCTGTTGATATCTCCATTATACTATCGGTCTCCCACTTAACCTCAATGGAATCTGCCTCTAGCCTTGATAAGGTCATGAAGTTAATCTCCGCCACGTTATCTGGTCGAATCTCAGTGCCGAAGGCTGAATCCACTACTATCCGCTCTTTTGCACCCTCTTCTGTGGAAGATAAAATTCTACGGTAGATAAGGGTGCCGTTAGTGAGTTGAATACGAATGTCTCGACGCTGTACTGCCAAAGCAATGTTTCTGGTGTACTCAGTACCCTCTACATACATAACAGAGCTAGAAGATGCCGCCAAATCAGTTAGTACAAGGTCTTTGATAAAGGTAGGCACCCAAATAGGCTTCCACTTACCGTACCTAGCGAATAGGAACTTCTTAAGCGTACTAATCTGGGCACGGGTGCCTGCTTGCCAATGATACTGATGTATCGCAACTGGCGTGCCACTAGTGTCATCTGCCAGTACTGCACCTGTTGCAAAGTCTAACAGGTTGATATCACGTTGATACTCACTGTTAATCTCTTCCCGCCAATTTGGTCTCACCTCTAGCACTGGGTAGGTTCTGTAGGTGGTTGCCTCTGTTACGGGTACGGTGTCATCCCCTTCTAACATAGAGAACTGAACAGTTAGACTTAGCAATGAATCCGTTACCCGTACAAACTTCTGGTTAGCAGTTAGTCTAGCTGTGCGCATAGGCACCACCTTACTACCAGTAGGCCATGTTTTGGCTATCGGGGTATTCACGGTCACACTGTTTGCACCCACATTAGTGATAGTCCCAATCTCAAAATCGCTTTCATTGTTGAGTAAGGCCACCAACCCACCAATGTGGTAATCACGGGTAGCTGTGGTGCAAGGGATATTGATTTGCCCAGCGGCTAAGTCAGCCTGTAAGAACTCTTGGTCAAACCACATAGGTAAACCAAAGGTACGAGACTGCCATGAGAACAAGAGGTTCTCCATCTTTTGGCGGTCACTGTTGCTCTTAATGACGGTAGCGTACTCAAGACTTCTACGAGGCATACCACGTAGTTTTACTCGTTGCTCTTTACGATTGGTAGAGGTCATTACATTAGTCAACCACTCCCAGCGTTCTAGTAACGGTGTATCCCAGTTAGGTCTAGGCCACCAAGCGAGTACACGCAAGCCTACGATGTTCAACAAGGGGTTGTAGCTGTCTAGTGTAAAGTCATAGCTGAACTTGGCATTGATAGTCGCTGGGCCGTTAGTAGATATACTCACCGTGTACACCCTTGACTGTAAGCCTTGGTATGTTAGGGGAGGACTTGCCACGTTGGATAAGGTTATGCCATCTGTCGCCTGTTCAGTGATACTAGTTAACTGATTAGGCACGAAGTGAGCATTCCACACCTCAACTGTTTTTAGCTGGGTGGATAGAATATTACCTACGTCAATCTTAGCTGGGACTATGTGCGTTCTATAGTAGTAGTCATTCAAGTAGGACGTAGCTCTACCGCCGCCCACGGCACGAGATGGGGTCTGAACTGGTTGGGCCCCGTTATTGTCAGTACCTACTTTATTAGCAGTAGGTGCCCACAGTGCTCTAGCATTAGGCATGCGAGATTTAGATTCAAGAATAGGAGTACTGTACCCCGTAGGGTTCTTGAATACGACTGCGGGTTTGTAGATGCCAGTTAACGTAGCCATTACATTACTTTCTTATAGGCGTACCCATAGGTGCCAGAAGAAACTGCCGCTCCTGCGGTATTAATAGGGAAAGATGCAGATTTAGCTGGGAGAATAATCCATGTATCTGCCCCTATCGTTAGCTCATCCCCTGCGTTTAAGTAGGTCATGTTCACTGCTCTTAGGTCTGGTATTTCACCTAAAGGAGAATATAGGCCAGAGCCCCTAGCCACATGCAGAACCGCGGGTAGCAACGGCGACACCAAGTTAAAGGCATTAGGTGTTCTAGCCATATGTACTGCCATTGGCCCTACTGCATTATTAAGCCCTGAATAGGTATTCTCAGTCCTCATGAACCCTAGCACTCTAGGGTCAGCAGTGTTCATATTGTAAAACCATGTTTTACCGTCAATATCTCCCCTAAATAGTATGGAGTTCCATCTATACCCAGAGTTTATTAGCCCTGTGTTCATATCAAATAGGTAGCAGTGTTCAATTCGGTCTGGGTAACTATTTGATGATGAGGAGGTGTACCAGCTAGTCGTGGACATATAGCCACCGCCTGTGTAGGTACCATACTTATTCAGTACGCCTATGGCGATATGGGAAAACACGTTAGGGCTAGTCTCAATCACTGTATGGATATAGTTAGCCCCTGAGAATATCCTGTAAGACGTGAATGGGCCAACCAAGTTATTGCACATACATCTACGATAGGCGTTACTGTCCCCAGCTATGTTAGCAGTACCGGGTTGGTTTAAGTAGTCTGCCGCGCCGCTATACCCTGTGGACATCATGCCGTATATCCATGGCCCTAATTGAGAGGGGGAATTACTAGCGTTAGCGGTCTCAGAGACTAGGTGGAAGTATGCGTCACCTACATGCAATGATAACCTACGTGATGTAGCTGATGGGTTACTGTCGTTATCTACTGTCCACCCTCGAGCCAGTGCCACCACCCTAATCTTGTCTAGGAGGTCTGCCGCGCTTGTTGCTATACCATATTCGTAAGCCATTATCTTTCCTTAAGCTAATTTTATAGCGGCGAAATCTGCTACGCCGTTTCTAAATACATTTTGAACCACTACATAGGAATCTGCCCCTACGTTGATTATGTTCTCTGAGCCATTACTAAAGCCAGACACAAAGAAACTACCGTCCAACTCTCCCGCTAGCGCATTAGCTGGCGTTACTATGGCTAGTTGATGTGGTGTTAACTCATAGGTGCCGTCTACGTTGTCTCTTATCCAATTGTTGTTAATAGGGAGGACTACATTCACATTCGTAGGAACGGACGTGTGGTAGTTCAAACTAGAGGAGAATTGCGTAAAGTCCTGCCATGAGCCGTCTACCCAATACAGCATTGACTGAGTTACATCGGTCTGTGCGTTGTACTCAGAGGGGTGATTGTTGCTAGCGCATCTTGGGCTCCAATAATTAGAGTTCACTCCTGAGTTCAGAGAATAGTTGCTAGTGTTGTAATTACTATTAGTGGCATCACTGTTATTAGGCATATTTGCGCCAATAAACAATGGGTACGGGTACTGCTGTGGCGTACCATACGGAAGTATTAAACCGAAGTATCCAGCAATGTAGTAGGTAGAAACTTTAGCCACAATAATAACCCTGCGACCATTAACAATGAACCAGTACTTCATTGGTGCATTCCATAAGGTCAAACCCACTTTAGGTGACTGCCCCGGTTGATTGTCTACCGCACTTGCTCCCACGTACCCTGCCGCACCCTGACACACAAAGTTATAGATGTCTGAGGGGATGTTTTCAAATATCTTGAAGTTAACGTATATCTCCTCAGTACCTGCTAAGCCTTTGCCTTTAACCATAAGAGTTGTGCTGTCTGAACGCAGTAACTCCCATGGGGTGCCCTCTACGGACATTGCCCCACGAGTGGCACTAAAGACAAAGTTATCGCCCACGATAAAGTCTGCTGACCCATCACTAATCAAGAACTTAACTATACCGTTGTCGTAAGCCGTCCCCACGGTTGCTGAGGTCTGAGCACCAGACACAGAGCCCACCACCGAGAACGTGCCCCCATTCGCCGCCGCTACTGTACAAGTAATTGTCCATGTTTCGGTCACTGCCACTGGGTAGCTATCTACTGCCGACATCACACCATTACCTGTGCCTGTCTTAACTGGAGTAGTGAGGATTGCCCGACCAGTAATAAACCTGCGCAATCTAGCTAACAGGTCTACGTGGTTGGAAGCAGTATCAATTTCGTATGCCATCTTGATTCCTTATTGTTTGTGCAATTAACTGCAAATTAGCTGATAGCCGATTTTACCCCAGATTTATTCCTCGTAATAAAATTCATTAGGACTTTCTCACCAGCGGCTGATTGCAAGTACTCTCCAGCCATAGCAGGGTCAATCACGTTTACGATTCTGGTTGTCTGTGCTTGGTTAGACTGACTAGCTTGCGTACCTTGACCACCAGCCTGAGCCGCCGTATCTACTAAACCACCGCCAGCGAAGTAAGGTCGTGTCGGTATGCTCATACCAAATAACCCAGACATACTATCTATCGCGCCTGAATTAATTGCATTCAACAATGGCAACCACTTAGCTGTCTGACTAGCCCTAGTAACATGCTCACCGTTTGATAGCTTGGCTACGATGGAATCAGATGTACCTGTACCAGCCCCTGACACGTAACCACCCTCAGCAAAGCCGAAGATACCCGCTATAGAGCCGAACAGACTACCCATCCCGCCGCCACCGCTACCCCCTGTGCTAGAGAATAGATTACTAATGAACCCACCGATTTGCTTGAATACATTAGAGCCAATGTCTACTAAGCTATTGAAGCCTGTCTTCACTTTAGTAAAGAAGGTATCAAGCACGCCCTCAGTTGGATTAACTACGTCGCCTAGTTTCTCTGTCGCCTTGCTTGCGTCCTGCACGTACAATGGGTCGGCTGGATTAGAGCCCTTCTCTTTCGGTTTATCCCCGAATAGGCCAGATAATATACCACCGATACCACCCCCGCCTCCTGCCACACCACCAAAGATGCTATCTGTAAGCTTCTGGGACGCTACATCTGCTACCGCCTTAAGGAAGGTATTAGCGAAGTCCAACACAGCCTCTTTAGCATTCTTAGCGCCAGTGATTAGGTCTTTGAATAGAGTGCTTGCTCCATCCTTGAATGCGCCGTTGATACGCACAGCGGTTTCGTCCACCACTAAGCGAGTCTGCGCTATTTGATTACGCCACTCTGCTACCCTTGCTTGAGCCTCAGGGCCTAATGCCTTAGCCGCTTCTTCCAATTTAGGAATGAGTACATCCAAGTCATCTGCCGCTTGGCGGTTTAGGATGACTAATTGCTCACGCGCTTGAGTCTCGGTTAGGATACCGTTCTTGCGTTGGATATCGACTGTTTCTTGACTAGCACGCAAGCGAGCCATGACTGCATTAAACTCAGTCTCAGTGCGGTCAAGAGTCTCCTGATTAATCTCAATCTCTATCTTGCGCTCTACTGCCGCAGTTGCGCCTTTGTTCTCTGACTCGTTTTCCTGAGCCTTGCGTAATAGCTCGGCGTTACGTAAACGGATTGCATCGGCACGTTGTTCAGAGGTAGCTACCCCTGCAACCAAATCATTGGCTAATCTTATGTCTGCAAGTTGTTCACGTAACGCTTTGCTATCTCGTTCCCGATTACGGGCAATATCTGAGGTAGCGAAACCACGCTCTTTGTCTATCTGTAGGACTTTCTGCCCTATTTTGAATATCTCGTTATCTATGTCCGCGAGCTTGGCACGTTTCTTCTCTTGCTCTTTATCACCCACAGCCGTGTTAGCGACCTTAGCACGCTCTGCTTGGAGTGCAGACAGCAATGTACGCTCTGCCTCTATCTCAGTATCGGCTTGCTTGTCGATAATGCCCTGACGTGCGATGTAGAACTCATTGATACTAATGAGGTTGTCTTTATAGGACTCATCGTAGATTTTAGACGCTTGGGCTAGGCTAGATTTAATGTCGTTGGTGATGCCATCAAGCACGGTCTTAAGCGCATTGATTTCATCTTGACCTAAACCAAATGCACTAGCCGCTGAGCCCTTTTTAGTCTGCTCAGGTAATAGTGAGGCAGGCTTATCCGCTACGATTGGTTTCTTTTTACGTTCCTCATTGATACGACTATTGATTGACTTGAATATATCAGCCGCATAGTCCGTGCCTAGGCCTGCATCTAGTGCATCCTTCATGTTCTCGGCGTACTGCTTACCTAGGTTAGAGAACGCCTTCTTGCTATCAGCGCCTGACTTAATTAGGTTGCTGAATGTGAGGTCGCCCTTGAGTACGTTCTGTAGGTCTTTGCCTAATGCCCTAGCCTCATCCGCGATGCTTGAGAATAGTTGTGATATGCCCTCTTTGATTAGAACCGCTGTAGCCGCTAATGCACGACCCAGCATAGGCAGGAACCCGACGATACCGTTAAAGAAGTTACGAGCGAACCCGCCTGATTCTGTCCAAGTCTTTTCGTTTTGCTTACCAAACTCATCTATAGCTTTTCCACCCACAGGCATGAGCCCTGTAAGGTCCCCTATGAAGCCTATCACGTTAGAGATAGAATCACCCACGATACCCAAGACCGCACCAAACACCTCCCACACAGTAACCTCTTCTGCCACCGTCTCTGTGAGTGCATTGGATGCGTTTATCCCGTCTGTGAAGAACTTAATCAGACCCGCGAATGCGCCTATAACCAGAGTAACAGGTGAGAACACTGCCGCCATGACCACACCTAAGGCACCTGTAGCCCCTGCGAGCGTGAGCATACCTGAGGACGCGATGAGTGCCTGTACCTTTAACCCAACAAAAATTGCGCCTACGATTGCACCAGCCTTAATGATAGGCTCTAAGTTATCCGCAACTGCTTGGATACCTTTAGCAATAGTAGAGGTGATACCTAGTTGCTGGTCGATACTACCAATAGCTAGGATGGCCTTGGTCTTGATGTTCTCAAACGCCTGACCTGTCGTTACTGGTAGTTGGTTGAACTTGCTCTCTACGTCGCCCTGCATCTTGAATAGGGAGTCTCGCACCACCTCAGCCGTAAGCTTACCGTCTTGCGCAATCTGACGTAAACCGCCCACAGACACACCTAAGCCGTCTGCTAACGCTTTAGCTAGTGATGGTGTTTGTTCTAAGACAGAGTTTAATTCCTCACCACGTAATGTGCCTGAGGACAAGCCTTGTTGTAACTGGAAGATAGCCGCATCTGCACCTGCACCGCCACCGTCTAGCTGAGTAGCCTTGCCAATGATTTCTGTGAGGCGTGCCGCGTCGTCTGAGGCTAACCGTGCATTGACCCTAAGCTTGGTGTAAAGACCTGCTACACCCTCTAGTGATGAGCGTGAGGCCAATGCAATACGGGTAGTTTCTTCTTGAGAGCGATTGTAGTCCGCTTGACTGTCAGCGGCGATACGTAGTCTAGCGTCAATCTGCTTGTACGTCTCTGGGATGGCAATAAGACCACGAATAGCGACCACCGCGGCGGCGGCTTTAAGTGCAAACATACCCATGCTATCAGTCGCGCTCTTAGCATTAGCGCCGAGCTCCTTTAGCTGGGTATTCTGTTTGGTACCAATGTCCTTACCGTTAATCTTATCGACACCCGCAGACACACCAGATAGGTCTTTAACCAGACTGGTGATTTGGGCTTTGGCATTATTAACTGCCGTAATTAGTATCTGTAATTCTGCTGACACTGCCACGGTCTACTCCTTATCTAAGGCTTGCATAAATTCCTTGAACTTCTTTCCATCTGCATGATGAGCCATCCTAATAATTAAAGCCAGCGCTAGGTCCTCACTGGCCTTACTTTTTACAGACAGACTAATAAAGCCCTGAATCTGCCGCAAGGACAATCTCAGAACCTTATCCAAGGTAAATCCATCCCTTAGTAGGATAGAGATTGATGAGGCTATGTCGTGCTCGAAGGCTTCGATTGCTCTTTCTCTGTTACTTTTGGCTGAGCCACTGCCGCGCTTGTTTTGCGAAGCTCTCCCATTAGTTCCGTTAGAGCTTCGGTCAATTTTTTTGGGTCGGGCACCGATAAGCGCCACACTTTAGCGAGTGCAGTTAATTGCACAGTACCAGCTAGATTGAGTACGGTGTCTATTTGTTCTTCTTGACCTGCACTCATAGCAATCATCTCAGCCACCATACGAGGGGCGGCTAGTACCATTGGGCCGTAGTTCGGCTCAGCTTTGGTGCCTTCTTGGTAGATAGCTAGGAATTGGTCTTGTTGCTCCCAGAATAGCTTGGCAATCTGCTCTAGGCTAAGCGGGTTCAATTGGATGCTGATACCTGTCTGTACTTCTACAGTATCAGTCTGGGGAATAAGGTCTGACAATTTTACTACTTGCATACACGGCTCCTAAGGATAAACAAAAATGCAGAGGGTTTTGAGGCCTCTGCATTAGTGTATCACTAGTTACGGATTAACGTAGCAATGTTTGCTTGAAGTACTTAGAACCAGTTGGTTGTAATGGGTCGGCTAGTACGTTGCCTTCCAATACGAACTGACCGATACCGTCACCAATCAAAGACAAGTCTTTAGTTGGGTCAACTACGAACTTGAACACTTCAACCACCACAGCGGCATTGTCATCCGCAGTGTTCAGGCCTTCAAAGCGTAGGAAGCGCTCTTGGGTACCTTCGGTCAATGCATCAACAATGTTCTGGCCTGCAAAGTTGTAAGCGATGCTTGTAGCCACACCGTCAAATACTGCTAGTGGTGTACCCACTGTGATTGTTTTACCTAGAGTGTCTGTTTCAATCACGATGGCTGTTGGTGTTGCTGAAACAATAACGTGAGTCTTGTTATTCAACAATGCCGCATCTGCACCTGTGAAACCAGCTAACGCAACTGAATCACCTGCTGAGGCAGTATTAGCTACAGTGATAGTAGTATCAGCTCCCACAACAACCGCAGTCGGCACCACACCACCTGTAGTTGCATTAGTAGTCAATGCCAATGTTTTACCATCGTTAAACAGGATTGAGCCAGCTTGTGCATTCAACTTGTAGTCATACGCAGTGTTTTCATCTACATACGCTGTCAAAGTTTGTGCGCCACGTTGAACTACCACTGCACTCACACCCACGTATTTCAATGGGCTTACTTTACCCCAGTATAACTTAGGTGCTTCTGCTGTAACCGCACCAGCAGTCTTGCGTGTTTCGCCACCGCGTAAAGCAAGTGCCAAGTTAGCCGCTACGAAGTTTTCCAAAGTCACTGATAAAGTGGCCTTAGTTTCTGTCGTCAAGCGTAAGTCAATACCGCGTTGGCCTGTTTGTGATTCTTTGTGCTCTAAGCTAGTAGTAGCGATACTGATTTTTAAGTCAGACACGTTACCTACTGGTGATAAGCCTTTAGACTTACCTTGCGCATCGCGCTTACCAATCAGAACAACACCTTGCCCTGAAAAGTAGAAGTTATTACCGTCAAACGTACTCATTGTGTACTCCTTTGATTTCTATTATTTCTTTGTTAAACAGCCGTGGCCTGACTACGCTACTTCTTCTGGGTCGTACTCATTGTAGTCTTGTGCTACTGGTTTTGAGTAGTAGGACAGTACGATTGTCTTACCAGTCAAGTTGTCTGTAGACTTGATGCTACCAATAGATGTGCCGCCAGATAATTTGCCACCAGCCGTTACTGCTAAGCGAGTGTTGTTTGAGCTTAGTAATGAAATGTCATTACCTGTTACACCTTCACGAACCGCACGGATAGTTACCACTGCACCCACTGCTGAGGCCTTGATTAAGACTAAGTTAGGACTGCCATTCACACGGCGGTTCTCATGGTCATTAATAGCCTTAACTAGTTTAGCCGCGTTTTCTGCGTTGGTGCCAGCTAAGCGTACATCTGTTGCCGCTGTAGGTGTGGCCTTAAACGTGTACACAGTGTCGTTAGTTGTGAACGTATCGCCGTCCAACACTGCCGCCAATGTAACTGTACCTTGTGCACGCACGCTCTGTGCTGTGATATTAGCCTTGCCGTCAACTGGTGCACCACCAGCATTGGTATAAACTACCGCACCGCAAATGTGGTCAGTGTCACGAATAGTGTCCACTGCCATAGCCACACCTGCCGCCGCACCTGTAACCACTACTTGAGTAAAACCTTGGAGTTCTTGTAGGACGGCACGTAGTCCGTCGTTAAGTTTAGCCCCACCATCACCAAGTAATGCGTTAATTGATATCTTTTCTGTAGACATAATGCCTCCCTAATAAACTACGTTGATAGTTACTTCTTGCGGTTAGTCCGCACCCTTTTCACCTCTGGCCTCAGTCACTCTAGGTGCTGGTGCTTCGGTTACCTTCTCAGCCACATCCAAGCTAAAGAACAAATTAGCTTCTTCTGGTGTAACTGTTAATTCTGTGCCATGGCGGTATTGGCTACCTTTATGCTCATGGTTACGAATAAATTTGACTTTAATACCGTTAATCATAGTGCTCTCCATTACTAGGTTAGATTCTATACGCCCCGCATTCCTCCGACCAAATCTTTCTAGGTCATGATGATAGCGGTAGACCAGCGTTGAATGAATACAAACAAGCCATTGACTTGCCCCGCAGGTATCTCACTAACAAAGCGCCATTTGTGCCCTGTTGGTGAATTACCGCAGTTATTCTTGAACTGCTTACGCACCTCACTAAGGATGCGTGACCCTTCGTGCTGTGTGTTTATCCCGCCCACAGACTTACCGTTAAGCAGTAGGACGATGGCAAGTGTGCAGTCAGAGGCTAAGCCCTGCTTGCTAGGGTCGAGACCATTAGCGCGGGTGCCCTCATACATCAGACCTACCGCGGGGAACTCTACGTACTTAGACTTATCGAATAGGTCCTCCTCTGAGTAAACAGTGAACACCTTCTCTTTATTAGCCGTCACCCCAAACTCACCAGAAGCCTTAAGCTTGGCTACTACGTCATCTATACAATCCTGTGCCGTTGGTTGTGCCATTACATTACCTTTCCTACTCTGATTTCTAATAGGCGCTCTACTAGCCGCGCATCCTCATCCACAAAGCCTAAGTACACCCGCTTCTCTTGCCCTGCTAACCCTAACTGTGGAACTTTAGCATACGGTACATCTGTGCTAATCGCTCTACTGTCAGGACCTACAGAGTGCAACTGAATCGACCTGAACAATCTACCTGTGGCAAACAATGTACCCGTGCCGCCCTTCTCACGTCTACGCTTAGCCGCTTGCGATTGTACCCATGGTTTACCCTCTGGGTCTGTCTCTGCAAGGAATCTAGTACGTATCCGATTCAATAGGATGGCGCTGGCCTCATCTAGGATGTCAGTGGTGTCTAAGGCAGGGATGAGCTTATCTGCAAGCTCATGAAGTGCCTTATCGTTAAGCTTAAGCCCTACGCTAAGCATTAGAACATCGGCCTGTACTGAAACGCAAATCCGCGCATGTATGGAGCAACCATATCACCCGACATATCGGCAATCTTCTTGGATATACCTGTTTGCTCGTCAGACCGATTTGTGGACTGCTGATTATTAAGTACGAATGGCATGTAAGCTAGTATCGCCTCTTTCAACCACTCTGGTGCTGGGTTGTCGGTATCAGTGAAGCCAGCCAGATACGATACGGCTATGTACTGGTCTAGGTACTTCTCCGCTACATGCACAATCCCTTTCTCATGGTCTACGAAGTAGTCAGGCGGTGCTAGCGTGGTTGATTCAGAGTTTATTTCTCTGCCCACACGCACCAACACTGAACCCGCTGGATTGATAAACGCTCTGCGCAATCTTAGCTTGATGTACTTATTCTCTACCACTGGGAAGTAGTCAGACTCTGGGAAGAATAGGTCTGTTTTAGTAGTCGGGGTCTCATCGAACTTAGTGTCCAACAATCCTTGGAATCGGGCATGGGCGGCTACTAGCGCAGAGTTAATTGTCTCCACCACACCGTCTACATCAGGTAGGCCCATACGTCCCATTACGTCCTGTGCCGTTATAATGCTTGCCATGCCTATCCCCTTTACTTATTAAACAGTCACACCAACATCAGTACCGTTAGCATCTTTAAGCGCTACTGTACCTGTATCGGTCTCACCTGTGTTGTCTGCATCAGCACCTGTACCTTCTGAACCTTCGCCAGTACCTTCACCAATTACCACACCTTGCTCACCTGTTTCATCAGCGCCTTCGCCAGTGCCTTCTGCATGAGTGATAGTGATTGTGTCGTCGCCTAAGTCGTCTTCGTCCTCGCCTGCTGTCGTGTCAATCACGTCGCCTTGGGCTTGAGTTTGGGTATCTGTAGTGATATCACCTGTTTCTGCTGGTGCTGGGTCTGGTTCAACCGTTTGGGCTACCTTAGCAATCTTAGACACAACTGCTGTAGCGTCTGGGTCTGCTACTTCTTTAAAGTATGGTACGCCTGCTGGTGACGCTTCTGCCAGTAACTCTTCCGCTTTAGGCAGGGTTACTTCATAGATGTCTGCGCCACGGAATACGCTACCGTCTGAGTGCACGTAGGTAGACAACTGGGCTAGTTTAAGAAAGGTCACTTCTGGTGCCTTTGCCGCCGCAACTGGCGCTTGGTTCTGGTCTTTGGCTTGGTCTTGTGTACCTGCTTTAGCGGCTTGTTGGGCTTGCGCTTTAGCTTGCGCCTTATCATTCTTGCTTAGGTTTACTGCCATGATATCTCTCCGTATAAGTAAAAAGCTCCCAACCACTACAGTCGAGAGCTTTTAGTTTAACACTAATCAGTTACGATTAGCCAATGTTGGTGTACTGCACCACTGCATCGGTTTCTTCGATTTGGAAGTCCACGCGAGCAGTCAACACGATGATGAATGTACGAGCGCGGATATCTTTATCAAATTCGATGTTGATTTTACGTTGCACACCGAAAATCAAGTTTTGTGGGTCAGTGAACAGACCTTGGGCTTGTGGCATTAAAGGCACTGCCAAGATGTTAGAGCCGTATGCGAACAATGGGCTTGTACCTTGTAACTGTGCATCACCTAAAGCTGTTTGACGGCTTGCGTAGGTATCACGGTATTCTGTTTCATTGTCCACTGAAACCAAGTGAGCTAGTGCGCCACGGTTACGTAGGTACTTGTCTGGCATGGCTTTAACACCAGCTTTAAGCAAGTTCTTACTGATAGCGCCGCCGCCACCATTAACGATGTGGCCTGTAGCACGTTTCAAGTAACCATCAACTAAAGCTAGGTATGGGTCGCCTGAGCTTGTATCACCCAAGATACCCAACTCTTCCAAGTCTAACGCCGCACGCTCTGCAATTAATTGCACGATTGTGTTGTGTAGACCGCCACCACCTTGTTGTAACGCCGCACCGATATTACCGCCTTCGATGTTGTCTTCCAATACATCGTATGGAATATTGATTTCAGCGATGATTTCTTTGGTGTTCAACTCTACTTGACCTAAGTCAGGTTTAGAGCGGCTACCAGAACCTAATGCAACGCCAGATGTAGCCGCGTGCATGATACGTGAACCGAAACCGATTTTGTTAATCTTGCGTTGTGGTGAGTTCATTGTAACCACACGAGCGCGATTCAATAGCGTTGGGCTATCAATCAATGTACGGATGAATTTGTCCGTTTGCTCTGGGTTAAGTAAACCACCGTCTGAACTCAAGTCTGCTAGCGCAATGTCTGCTTTCTTGATAAGGTCTTGATTTGTTGACATATTAATACTCCAATTTGTTTATTAAGAAATACAGCTATTAACGCTTACCGCCACGAGCGCTCTTACTAATGAACGCTGTGTCGAACACCCCTGTGCGAGGGTCTTCATCATCCACTGACTTAGTAGTCGTTGAATGACGTTGAGTGTCGTCCGCAGGTACAGACCCGATTACGATACCCTTCATAGAATCACTAGCAGACTTCGCTACTGTTTCTACTTCCGCTACTTTAGAAGTCAATGTAGTTTGGACTTCTGCCATATCAGATACTTGTTTAGTTACGGCATCTACCGCGCCTGTAACTGTAGAGAGTGCTTCGGTTAGTGGAGCTAAAGCCGCATCTAGTGCCGCTTTAATCACTGCCGCCATATCGGTAGCTGGTTCTGTAGGCTTATCGCCTTCTGCCTTTACGGTAGTCTCTGTGGTGCCTGTATCTGTAACAGCACTTGCATCGGTACCTGTAGGCTCATCTGCTTTAGCCGCTGGGGTAACCTTGTTCTTTTCCATGTATGCCTTGATTTCAACATCAGACATACCTTTGTCTTTCATTTCTTGCTCGGTCAAAATCTTAGACTTAGATTTCTCTGCCTTCAATGTAGCAGATACTTCGTCGTCAGCCTTGAACGCCACCGCTGGTATTTTGTTAGCGGCATCTAACACGTATTTAGTAAACTCTCCAAGGATTTCACCCATCTTAGTTACTGCTTCTTCTGGGCTAGCTGATTCACGCAATGCTTTGCTTGTTACTGTGCGCAATGCATCAAATGCGTTACCGATTGCTGGGTAGAAGCCTTGTGCGTTAGCGGCGTCCATGAAAGTCAAGATGTCTGAGTAGGGGTCGAAACCTTTCATCAGTACTACAGTGTCGTCGCTCATCTTAACGATTTGCAGACCTTCCATCTCTAGTGGTGCTTCTGTAGCTTTGAACACTACAGTGCCGTCTTCACGTTCTTCCATGAAGTTGAAGTCTAGGCCAGCTTTTTTAATAGCCTCCTGTACTTGAGCGTTGTGGTCACATTTCTCAACCACAATACCCATAATGCCAACTGTAGGCTTCTCAGCTTTCACAGTCTTATCGGCCTTAAAAATACTAGCTAAATTAATCATATCTTTCTCCTGTTTATCACTCTTGATGACACGAAACGGAATCCTGTTTGCCCCACGTTTTACCAATGAGATGTACGAGACGTTCGCCTCTTCCAGTTTTGTTGCATTTACTGTAACTAGTGCCATCGTATTTACCTCAACCGTTTTATGAAATGTAACAGATAGTTCCTCTACCTAACAACCTGTGCAATTAACTGCACAGGCATTTTATACTAATTTAATCTGTGCGCACACCTAATTGACTATAGAAGTTATGAGTCAGACCTGTTTCATCTTTGGTACTGTGTGTTTTAGAGCCTTTGCGTGGGTATTTCTTTTGATACTGATTATTACCGTTACCCACCTTCTGCACAGGCTCTGCCTTTAATACTTTCAATAGGTCGGTCATGCTATCAAGCCCTCTACAAAGCTAAACAAGTGAAAGTGGTTATTAGTGGTCTCTGTGGTGGTGCCCTTACGGATTTCGTGGAAGTGCCCATCCTCTGCCATACCTGTACGCCCACCGACGAAGTTGCCCTCTGGGTCATAGGTTACGAAGAACTCATGCTCATGGTCATCATCTGCCGCTTTAGCTGTGAGCCCACGGATGACAGGAGGTACTTCTATCTCTAACTGGGTCTTGGTGCGGGTGACCATGGCTTCCATACTAAAGCCGTTGATTTCACCCTTCTTGACCTTGTTCCATGTTTCGTCGTCAGCGATATGGACGCCGACCACCCATGCTCCTTCTATGAAGTCTGGGTCTCCTTTACGTGCTATAAACGACTCCACCACACATGCACCCGCTACTGCATTGTTATCGTGCTGAACATCAATCTGGCGTAGGTTCATATCCGTCATGAACTTATAGGCCATCTTCTGAATGCCCTCTGCATCCATGAAGTCATTGTCTGTGTCTGGGAGGTTAGGGGCGTAGACCTCTGCGAATACTAATCGCTGGTCTTCATCCGCTAATTTGAATACCACGCTTTGTGGCTTTGTGTTTTCTGTTGTAGACATCTCTGCCACCTATGTGCAATTAACTGCACTAACTCTACTTAGGTGGCTGGTTCCTGTCAACTGGATTTGGTTCTGGCTCTGTCTTTTTGGCAGGTGGTTTCGGCGGGGTTATCCGCACTTCGTCCTCTTCCCATATGAATTTACTCATAGTGCCGCCCTCAGACTTAACTTCTCTAAGGTGCCGTCTGGGTGACGCTCCACACCTGTTACGTAGAATGCAGAATTAGCCTTGAGTAGCACTTCTTGCTCAGACCCAAGTACACCCTCAAGATTCATCGCCGCCATATCCAGCACCTTAGTGCCAGCAGGTAACTCAATCTCTACGAGGATGCCAGATTCACCGATACTGAATGATGAGGCCTGCCCCATGTTTTTAGAGGTAGATACGAAGCCTTTGTCTCGGATGACTGAGCCAATCGTGACCTCACTGTACTTCTTCTGTATCGCTGGTGTGCTTCTGATTCCGCGGTACACCAAGGTAATAGCGTCGCCAGCAGGAACCGTAGGAGCCTTTTTAAATACTTCCTGTAGTACACGTACTTTAGCTTCCACACTCGCGCTAGTGGCAACCGTAAGCCCCTTACCACCAAAGCGTAGGTACTTATTGATACTGGTGTAGTCTGAGCTTGCGTAAGCCACAATCGTATTCTTGTCCACGTCACGTAATAGACTAGCCCATGGTGCCCATGCTGGGTCGCCTAGAGGAAGGTCGTTCTTAGGTAGTAGGTTCAATGGCGGTACATCTTTAGATGCTACGAGTAAGCCACGGCAAGACCCATGGAACGGTGGGATATGCCAGTTGTTCACCACGAGCTCATCAGCGGTTAGCTTCTTGAATGCCGCTACGCCTTCCTTGTTCTGCTTAGGCCATGGTTGTAGTGTCTTTAGTTCATCTGCATCTGTGGTGTCTAGGATACGCTCTAGTGTACCTCTAGCGTCCACCACCCTAAAACTCTTACCGTGCATGTGAGCACATATCGGGCAGATGCTGGTGTCTAGTTGCTCACTGATACTGTACTTGGTCACACCTAGCACCTCTGCCTCAGCCGTGAAGCCGAACGCAGATAGCCTACTAGTGTGTAGCTGGGATACTAGTTGTAGGGTGCTAGCGCCTTTCTCAGCGAATGACTGGAACGGCTGGGCTAGTCGTGCCGCCTTTACCGTGTTCACTCGTAGGTCTAGCCGCACTCGGTCTAGTTCCTCTAAGATGGATTCCTTCATGCGCTTAGCCACGCTCTGTAGAGTGACTTGTAGTAATGCAGTGCCCTTATTCATCTCACTTGAGTGGTCTCGCGTGGTGATGATGGTCTGGTCTGCTTTCTTGGTTAGGCGAGTGGCCCCGAATATCATAGCCGCATACGTGCAATACTCTATGTAAGCCTTGTTCTGTTCAAACACAGGAGTTACATCAATGGAGTTTGCAATCTGCTCAGCCGTATTCCAGTCCTGTGCCTCCACCGCAGGTAGAAGCTGTCTCAGGTAGTTAGCCGCGAGCTTGTTGTAGGTCAGACTTAACCTTTGGGTTAAGCTTTCCTCAATCGCTATAATCGCCTCTACAGAAACTGCCATACTAGTTAGCAGTCATCGCTTTGGAGCAACCACAAGCTATGTCGTCTAAACCAAGACCTACATCAAAGCCTAGGAATGATTTAGAGGCCAGCACGTTATTGAACAGGTCTAATTCTTCACCCTCTAAGGTGGCTACTTTGGTTAGTACTATCTGCTTTTCGTTCACGTCCATGATACCTGCCTGAATACCTACCGCGACATTCCAGCGAGATACTAGCCCTACAATCTCAGTAGGATTCATCTCTGATTTTACAGCAGTTAAATTAGGCTTACCTCTAACAGGCGGTTCTGATTGTTGCTGTTGGCCTTGGTTTTGTGCATCTAGTGCTTTGGCTTGTGCCTCTGCCGCGGCGTCTACTTTTTCCTTAGAGTACTTAAGGTTGGTGCCCACGATACCATTCACTGTAGCTACAAGCTCTGCATCGTCAACCAAGTCTTTCACCTTCTCAATCGCATTCAGTTGAACGTCCACAGACTTCATCGTCAGTGGGTTGGACTTAATTACGTAGTCTTTAACACCTAGACTGCGCACAATCTTGATATTGATTATCTCGTCGAACTCAGTACGCTCTGGTTGGAACACTTGAGCCTCAGTAACCATGTACGCGGTCTGTGCTGTGGCAAAGTTATAGTCCTGTGCCTTACCTAGGAACAATGGAGGTAAGCGGAATCCTACACGTACATGGTCTTCACACGCCTTGTCATAGTTTTGGAACATAGAGTCGTTAGATTTCGTGTCACCAAAGCGTTCTGTCTTCACCTGCACAGTACCAGCGCTATCCAATGAGCCTGAGCTAGATTGAACCTCTACCACAGCCACACGATGTTTAGCCTTGCCATTACCTGCAAAGAAGCCGTTTAATTGCTTGGTTACGTCTGGTGATAATGCACCACCCTGCACGAACACTACCGCAGGGGGTACGCCGCCTGAATCAAAGAACTCCAAGTTAAACTCTTCGGCTTTACGTGAACCCATGATAGATGGCAATTGGTTAATCCAGCGAGGTACGCCATAGGGTGTTGTGGTGTCCTTTTCGCATGTGAAGTGGATGACCTCAGATGCGCTCACTGATGGGTCTAGTTTAGTAGTGCCCTCAATCCACGCGCCTGTATTTCGGTCAAGTTGGCGACTAGCGCCGAACTCTTTAAAGAACACCAGCTTCGTGCCTACCTTCTGTACGAATCGACGCTCACGAGCAGACACCTTGGTTGAAAAGGTATCGGTGCCGCGGGTGATTTGTTTCTCTACTAGCACTGGTTCATCTAGTCTGCATAGGCGCATTGTGGTTGAATCTAGGCCACGTAGGAATACGATATTACCTTCTAGGTTGCGCAGTACTTCTAGGTAACCGTTGCCTGTACTTTCAACGTCGTAGCGCAACTCACGGCGCATAGAGATGAAGCTGGTGTCTGGGTAGGGCTCACCGAAGAAGTCCTCTAGCTGTTTCTGCTCTGGGGCGTTACCTGCCATGCCTTTTTTGGTTTGGTCCACAGGCTCAATCGTGTAGCCCGTACCATCAATATTAACCTCCATCGCCGCCACGCACTGTGACAGGATGTTATTACGCTGGGTTAATGCTTGTAGTGTGACTGGGTTGTATGGCGGTTCTAGGACTAACTGAGCACCTGATTTAGCACTCCAGTACAGGCCTGTGAAGTCGTCCTCTTGATGCAAGATGTCATTCACCACGATAGCGGAGTCAGCCTTAGCTACCCGCGCCCCATAAAATGTGACCTTGGTATCTGGTGCCTCGCTGGTGCTTGGGGCTGGGTTGTCCAAAGCTGTGGCAGTTGATTTCTTAGTCCGACTTCTGTTTCTGTGCATGGTGTTGCCCCTAGAGGTTTGCAGTGAGAATCTGCGCTTGCTTTGTTAATTGCCATGTGGAGCCACCGGGGATACCTTTACGGTTGTCGATGACTTCCACTAATCCTTTGTACCTGAGTACGGTTAGCTGACTAGAGACCTCGCTCATCGTCTGCTCATCTACGTCTTGCCGATTCATCGTAACCCATATCTGCGTAGTTGAAGCCACTTTAAGAGCTACTAACGACATTAGGCAGTACCATATCTTGGTCTTCTGCCTTGGGAGAGTTACGTTCTTACCTGTATCTCGGTGTTCAATCTGTATTTCTTCTAGGGTGGTTTGTACTACTTTGTGGTACCCGCATAAACAACGCAGGATGATATCGTGCCTGTCCCGCACGAACCTTGCCGATGGACTACTACATTTTGGACAGTCTGTATGCACGGGTCACCCTTAATCAATCAGATGAACGAATCTTAACCGATTAAGAGCTACCCGACAAGTGCAGTTAATTGCAAATTAATAGCCTTTGAGCTTTTTGAGCGAGGCTAAACTTCTAACGCCGTCATCGTCTGGCATAGAGCACTCAGCATCAGCGGTGAACTGTAGCTGTGGCTTCCACCCAAACAAACGGGTAATAGGGAGGTTGGACATCACATCTGTAACACGACGTGCCCACAGCATCTCTTCACCAATAGGAACATACATGGCTAGGGAATCGTGGGTCATTAAGCACATCTGTACGATGCGTTGACCGTACTCTTTATCTAGTTCCACCATAGCTAACTGCATCAAGTCTGACAAGCATGACTGAATCGGTGAGTTAATAGACTGGCGTTCTGCCTGTGCCCGTACCTCACTGTTGCTAGAGTTGATGAGAGGTAAGTGTCGAACACGGCCTAATGGGGATATCACACGCAGGTCTTTACGAGCCCAGTTTCTGTATTCCTCATGCCACTCTGGTAGACGGCTATACAAGGCAAAGAATGCATCTCGTTTCTTGGCGGCATCCTGCTCTGTCATGGATACACCATATGAGGCCTTAGCGTACTCCCTAAAGCCGTTGGCACCCATACCATATAACAGACCAAAGTTACCCGCCTTACCTAGTGACCGCAGTGCGTCGCGCTCATCCTCTGGCAATAGCATGAACTCACCCATCTCATAACCTGTCAACTGAGCCGCGGTGACCGCATGCAAGTCGATGCCATTTAGGTATGCGTCAATCATGGTTGGCTCCTCTGCCACACACGCCGCGATTTTCAACTCCCCTTGAGAGTAGTCGCATTGCAATATGGTGTAGCCTTCTGGCGCAATAAACGCACGGCGCAACTTCTTAGTCCATTTAGTGTGTTTAGGAATGGTCTGTACTGCTGGGTCTTTCGCAGAGGTACGGCCAGTCACAGCACCTGCATCCGTATCGTCGTCCCCGTACCCGCCTCGGAACAACATAAAATGTGGGTGGAATCTGTTGTCGCTTCTGAGGTGGCTTAGGAACCCTACCACGTAGGTACTGAGCGTTTTCTTTGCCGACCCATACTCAGTGAATACATCAATGAACTGTTTAGCGTCTGGGTTATCCGCAAACATGATGAGGTGGTCTAGTGCTGTAGACGGCTCTTTAGTTTTCTCTGTCACCATTTGAGGTTTCAGGCCTAGGCCTTCTTCTGTGAACAGGAAGTCCTTAAGCAACTTGGCACCCATTGGATTCTTGCCTTCGTCGAACGCCTCTTGGATTTTATCTTTGTGCTTCTCGCGTAGGATTGCTGGCAACATCGCCACCATATCATGCTGTAGTCGTGTGGTCTCTACCTCTAGCTGAGTGCGTAACTCTTGGTAGTACGGTACGTCCACCACAATGCCATTAGTCTCTAGCTTCTCAAACACCTTAGAAGCTGGGTGCATCAGGTTCACGTAGAAGTTCGCTAGTCCTTTTTCTCGGATGAGTTCTTTCTTTTGGGCTACTGCTACTTGGTAGGTAGCATCCGTGTCGCCGCCAGCATAGGGCAGTAGTACGTCTTTTGGAATCAAGTCCACGCGGCTAAAGTCGTATTGCTTGGCGTCATCCTCATACCCGCCTAACGGAGTATAGATTTTGGCATGGAGCTTGAGGGAGTTAGAGCGGTTTTCATCTAGTAGGGAGCCTACTAGCAGTGTGTCGAATCTGTGGTTAGTGCAGTAGATGCCCCACTTATGATTCATCCAGCGGGAATCGAACTTAAAGTTAGCGCCGCGCATTGACACCTTAGGCGTGGTCATAATCCAATGAATCTGTGACCAGAGTGCTTGCCAGTAATTCATCTCATCTATGTCTAGGAAGGGTGGCGGGATTTCTAGCTTCTCGTCTTTGTCAAAGTACACCACCTCAGACTTACCTGTGTCCACTGTGAATGACACCGAGATAATCCACGCATTAGGTAGGTACTCATCTAGGCCTAGGGTCTCCAAGTCAGATGCTACCTCTACAGGACTACCTGTGGCCTCGTACTTCTCTTCAATACGGTTAATAATGTTGTGCAGGGATTCTACGTAGTCGTACTGCCCTAGTACTGGCTTAGTGTGCCCATGTACGTGTTGTCTGCATGCAAGGTGACAATCCCATTGTAGGTCTGGGAGTCTGGCGTAGTCCTTGTTTACGATGCTTGGGTCAAAGGTGATAAAGATATTAGCACCTGAGGCAGGGATAGCTGTCTCCCGCATGCTGGTCACTGTCCTCTTCTTGGGGGCTAGTTCAAGATTCTGAATGACTTCTAGTATCTTTGTCCCACAAGCTAAAACCACATCCCCGTCGTCTACCTCTGGTGGTGTGGTTGTGTCGCTATGAATCGCGTGGGGGATGTTGTACGTGCTTATTATTGGGCCGAAGACGTTCTTTATTTCGTTTATCTTCGCGCCCGTCCATATTATTAGCATAGTCTTCCTCGGTTAGTTGTTATACCTACGCTGGGGGTAGCGTAAGTGGATGCCACTTTCTATCTCTGTGGTGGAATACTTTAATGATGCAATGCCTAATCTCATCCACTACATCGCGTAGGGTTCCTTTAGGGTCTATCAGGTTCTTCATCGGTACCTTTGACTTAGCTTGGTCAATAATGTAGATGCTGGTTGAGCCTGTTGAGTAGTAGTGACTAACCATAAGGTATAGGTTACCAGCCACATGAAACAACACGCCATCCTGAACCCCTCTAAAATACGCGACGGCAGTCATGGTAAATGGCATGCCCACATCTTCTAGGAATTGGTAGACAGCTTTACGACTACCTTGAACCACGCCATCTATTATAGAGACAGGTACCTGAACTGTGTCGGATATATTATACAGTGATTGTTCTGCGGTTCTCATGTTGTCGATTCTCATGCTGTCCACTCCCATGTGTCTACACCGTTAAGAGTGGACACAAAGGCTGAGCCCATGTACACCCCGAAGTATGACGCTGTTACGTACATATCGTCCACCGTCTTACTGCCAACCTTTAGTACCACAGGCTCCTTACTCACAGCACCTAGAAACGGTGGGGATTTGATTATGCTTCCTTCTTTAAGGTCTAGTGCGCTCATAGTGCCACCACCTTGTTTAGTTCTGCTACCTGTTGCATTTTGTGTAGACCTAGCTTAGCAAGAATAGCACCAATCGTTTTGACCCCCACATCATCCTCTACCACCTCGTAGTGGACAGATGCGTACTCTCCGTCTTTGTAGGCAAACCCTGCGCTAAGTAATGCTGATTTGTATTTGTCCAACTCTGAGCCAGCCACGCGGATAGATAGCTTGTTGTGCTTGTGTCTTACCGCTAATGCTACCCCTTGTAGGACTGCCGCCACGTAATACACAGAGCCTTTACTAGTGCCTTCCACAGCTTCGTATACCTTACATGATTCTGACAGTATGGCTAGGTCACTGAATAAAGACTTCCCGCCGCCTTTCTTAGCAATAGGGCTATTAAGCTCCTTCATATGGGCTTGGACTTGCACCAGAGAAAGATTAGCCTCTTCTGAATCGGCCTTTACGTTGAGCGTCTTATTGCCTTTTAGGATAGCGGAACCCTTGAATAGGCTTTTAGCTAGGCTTGACTTAGCTCCCATGGAAGCTACTACCGTGGTATCGGCTAGCTTGGCAAAGTCTATACCCGTCGTGGCTGATTGCATAAGAGGGTGGTTGGTTAAGTACTTCTTAAGAACACTCTCACATTGACTGCATAAGGCGTCCTTTGAAGCTGGCCCCATAATCCCGTGATTTAGTAATGATAGCGCCTTAGAGGTAACACCTACCGACCCTATCACCTGCCCCTCACTATCCTTGAACAGTAGGGAGGTAACCGTTTGAGCTACCGTAACTAGGTGTGCTTTGCTTGTGTGTATAAGTTGGTTGGCTACCCCTAGCTTCTCTAGGATTTCATAACCGTGTGATGCACCTAGGCTAACTGCCATATACCCTCCTTGGTTTGTGTGCGTTGTTCATAATACATAATATCATATTAAGATAATTTGTCAAGCTGTATTACCCTTAAGTCCCACAGACATAGTGCGGAGGATGAGTTAGGTTTTACAGTCTGATTACCCATTTCGGCTTTTGATTGGGTGTCCTTTTTGATAGACACTACTTTAGACTTCTTGGTCGATTGTCTGGTTGGCTCCCATTTGGTCTCAGAGTGTGAGCTCCACACATCGTTCTTGGATGGGGCTACTTTAGTGATACCAAAATTGGTATGCAGGAAGTCTATCTGCTTACTAGACTCCACCGCCTTCTCGCAGTAGTTCTTGCGCACATACGAGATAGCATCCATATTGCCATCCATGACCGCTACCAATGCAGACATTAGCGTACCTGTTCTACCGTGCCCACCGATACAACCGATGTGTACTTTCTTGTCGGCTATGATTTGGGTGGCTAACCAATCCACCATATTTTTGAAGTCATCTACACTAGACGGCACCCCCATATCTGGGATGTAGAACAGGAACGATTCACCCTTCTCCCACGGGTATGCTTGTTTATTTTCTCGGTGCCCCATATCCAGCCCCACGTAGATATCCGCATCATGCACGATAGGGGTAGAACACGAGCCCCCAAACACCTCTTTGCCGCCAATAATTAAAGGGGCGTGGCTGTGAAAGCATCGCTTTGTGCTAGCTGTTTTATACATGGTCTGGCCTCGTTGTTATCTTTACTTCTAATTTAGGGGTGACTTTGAAGTACTTGGATTTCTTCTCTGCCAGTGCCTTGTTCTCTGCCTCAATTTTCTTGGCTAGTTCTGCGGCCTCTTTTGCCGCTTGCGCTTCTTTCATTGCCTTGAGGTTTGGTGGGTACCCATATTTCTGTACTTGGTTCTTTTGCTCACTAGTGTATGTTTTAAGTGCCCCTAGTATCTCTACCTGAAACCAATCTACGTGGCCCTCAAATTCTGCCCCGATGAGGTCTCTGCATAGGTTGTACAGCTTAGCCACCCGTGTACTACTAGAGGAGGTTACCGTACCCTCTAACACTAGCTGTGGTATCTGGCCTGAGCGTTGTACGTCCAATATCTTGTAGATGTCATCCCCATAACAGTGGAATAGCATCCCTTTGTTGAAGATTGGGCCGTTGTTGTGACATAACGTGAACGCTGTGTCCATCATCATCTCGGCTGAGTAGGCACCTGTTACAAATGCATGCAAGCAATCTGCTACATCTGCCCATGCCTTGCCACCAAACCCACCACTGTACTTACCTGTATGGAATACCTCGGATAAGAATGCGGTGTAGACGCCTACAGGCACATCTGGGGGGCTATCCCGTAATCTTTGAGCCGCTGAATCAGAACCTGTGCCTTTAATCTTCTGGTGGAAGTTGATTACCTTAGCGCCGTATTTGGATTGTAGCCCTGTCCACAACGGGCTGTGGTAGTCCGTTTTCTCATGACGGGATTCGCGGGTGCAAATCAACAACAAGTAAAAGAACATGCGAGTGGACTTAATCGCTAGCTGATTGTGGTAGTGCTCCACCATTGGCAGGTACTTGCCTAGAGGAGAATACACACCTACCTTCTTACGAACCAACGACACAGCGTGATTCATCATGTAGAAGGTAAGTGCGTCCTCTTCTGGGTAGGCTTGCTTGGGCTCACTCCAGCCTACGTTAATAGCGTCGCCAACATCACTGTACCCAAAAAAGTGATTCATTGAGTCAATAACCGCGTGTAGTCTATTAGCACTCATATCTATTTGCTGTACGAGTGGCCTAACCCCTATCTGGTAGGCTAGTGTGTCTGTTTTTAATGCCGTTGCCATCCTCACCCTCCGTGGTGCTTTTCTATACGTTCATAATATCACATTGACTAAATTAGTCAAGCTTTATTTACCACGGTGCAATTGATTGCAATTTGCGCTTGAACCACATCCATGGGGTAATTACTACCTCGACTTTCTCTACCTTGGCTACATACTTGATTACCTCTTTGGCCTCTTCTAGGGCTAGGATGTACTCAATCACTTTCGTGGTATCAAAGTTGCGCACGAAGTTCTGTTGCTCTCTGGTCTCAATCGCATGCGGTTTAAAGTGTTTACGTACAAAGGCCACAGGGTCGTCAGGACTACCAGCATAATGGAACTGCACCCGTGCCATACAACCCATGAATAGACCTGTACGACCAATACCGCCCATGCAACCAGCGTAGATGTCGTTGCCTTGATTCATACTAGCCAGAGCCTTGATTAGGCCTTGCTCCATATCGCGCTGACTTGGTACTGAGAAGTCTTCTGTGGGGATGCTGATATCGTGTGGGTGGTCGATTTCTTCCGCCATCTTCACACCTACCAGTCTGCGTGTACCTACTTCATAGTGTTTGAATGGGCCACCATAAACGTAGCCGTGGATGTTGCCAATATGTACAGGGATACCAATAGTTAGTTTCATTGTTCTTCTCTCTTAGTCGTTGTTGCAGTCTTGGCAAGGGAACTCTTGCATGACCGTGCCTTTAGTTTGAAATAGTGGTTGTGATAACACCCCTGAACCACCACAGGTTTTACATCTGTGTTCTTTGTTTTGATGATAAAGGTCACCTCTGAGTACGCGGATACCTTTAGCGTCGATAGTGACACGTACAATGTGCCCCAACATATCGCGTGGGATACCCGCTTGCACTCGCACACCCTCTAACAATTGAGTCCACTTTTGGTCTGTGACTGGATGCACACCCCTTGCGGATTTGATGTCAAAATCCATGGGAGTGCGTACCTTACCCACCACCATACGTGCATCACCTACATAGAAGTCATGCCCTTCTCTTAATGTTAGTACTAGTGACATTACGCTTCCTTTTCTAATGCTTCAAACCAGTATTTAGCTGGTGCTCCTGCGTGGAATTTCACGCCTTTCTCTTTCTCTACCATGGCTTTAACTTTCTCGTATACTTCCACACTACCGAACAGTGCAGTGATAGTCGATGAACTGATATCCACAGTGCCATGAGATGCGTACAAATCGGCTACGGTCTTCACCTTACCATTAACCCGCCACCCTGCCTTAATCAGAGTATCAGTTTCCTCCTCGGCATTTACGAACACTACCTTACTTTTCAGACTCTCGCCCCAATTCTGAACTACTGCGTCAGCTTTATAGGTAACCCCATTCACGAACGATTCACCGAACATATAGGCCATCGTTCTATCTGCTTGGTCATAGTGGCTGGTTCTGGTTTTAAGGTCTATCACTAGCATAGTAGTCTTGAGCTTTTGAAGTAACCCCCCTAACGCTTGCATGTTAGTGTTTAGAGTGCCTACTGCCGCTCTGTCTGGTACTAGCAATGCTGTGGTCAGGTATAGGTTCTTTGCCTTGACTTTATCCAGTCCATAGTTGTGTTGAGTATGGTCTAGGTCAATCTTTGTAGCAGAGCCTTCGGTGGCCCACAGGATGATAGTGTTCGCCTCTGGTGTCATGCCGCCAGCAATTACAGGCACTTCACCAAACCATACGCGACCTGTTGCCCCGTCAATGGTAATGGTCTCGCCTTCTGATGCGTACACCCCCTCACCGTAGGACACAGTAGCTACATCTAACTGCATGGTAGTAGCGCCCACAACACAAGCCTTATTCATTCCTCGCGCTACCACTGCCGCGTGACTAGTTAGGCCACCTGTGGCTGTCAGGATACCTACTGAGGCATGCATCCCTGCAATATCGTTAGGGTCTGTTTCCTTGGTTACGAGGATGCAAGGCACTGTGCAATTAACTGCACTTTCCGCTGTGAGTGCAATCACACCCTGCACCAATCCACCCCCTGCCGCAATGCCTGTGAAATTCGGCTCGGTCTTGAATGAAGGGTCAATAACATCCTGCATGATAGCCATGAGCTGTTCTTGATTCACCCGCGATACGGCCTCAGACTTTGTGATTAGGCCTTCTGTAGCCATATCATGTGCCACCTTGAACGCTGATTTAGCACTGCGCTTCCCATTACGGGTCTGTAGGATGTAAAGCTCACCGTCCTGAATAGTGAACTCAATGTCCTGCATATCACGATAGTGCTTTTCCAGCACATCCACATTGGCACGTAGGCTTAAGTAAACCTTGGAGTTCCAATCCTTCATATCAGTAAGAGGTAAGGGGGTACGAATACCTGCCACCACGTCCTCACCTTGGGCATTCACTAGATACTCACCTGTGATTACCTTCTCTCCAGTGCTAGGGTCTCTGCTGAATAACACCCCTGTAGCTGATTGGTCATTCATATTGCCGAACACCATACTCTGAATGTTTACCGCAGTACCCCAATCATCAGGGATATTGTGGATTTTGCGGTACTCAACTGCACGAGGGTTATTCCATGATTCAAATACCGCCTTGATACTGCCCTCAATCTGCCCCTCTACCGTCTGCGGGAACTTAGCCCCATTAGACCAGTTGAAAACGTATTGTAGGTAGCGCTTCACCACGCGATTAAGTTCATCCGCTGATAACTGGCTATCCTCAGTAACATTAGCCTCCTGCTTGGCTTCTTCTAGGATAGTGTCAAACGGCTCATGCTCTAACCCTAACGCCACTGTGGAGTACATCATTATCAGACGGCGATAGCTGTCCAAAGCAGTACGCTCACCTAGCTTAGTTTTCCAGTACTCTAGGTTGTCGTTAGTGATACCCACGTTCAAAATGGTATCCATCATCCCCGGCATACTCACACGAGCACCACTGCGCACAGACAGTAACGGCATGTACCCATACACAGTCTCAAGGTGGTCTAGGTTGGCTTTGACTTTCTTCATCAAGCCTTCCATAAGCTGAACCTTGGTGCTTTCTTGGGTTGAATGCTTGGATAGCGTGGTCCACAGAACTGACGTGGCGCATGGGATAGTAAAGCCATCGGGTACTCTGATACCGATACTACCCATCTCTGCCAAGTTAGCACCCTTGCCACCTAGCACGTCTTTCATGCTGGCATTGCCTTCATTGGTTGTACCGAACTTGTACAACCTAGGCACTAAGGTCTTGTCTGTATTACCTGTTTTGCTTTTTAGGGTTATTGCCATCTCGCACCTCCGTGTGCTTTCTGTATACTTAATAATAACAGATTGATTTAATTTGTCAACTTTTATTTAAGCGTTTTACGATATCATCCGCCGCGTTATGTACATGATGCATGCCCTCACGTATGGTGTACATGAAGTCTCTGTGCTCTATTTTGATACCCTGTTCACTCCAGTGATTAATGACTGGCTTGACTGGCATATCTGGTCGCTGGATGTGAATAATACGCCCACCTCGACTGCGTAGGAATGAAGCCTCATGCTCGCCACGTACATCAGTGATGATGAGGCAGGGCAGGGAGTACTTCTGTGCCTCTATGATGTGTGAGATAGCGTTCAGGAATACGTTCTGACCAAACTTAGGAACCACCGCCTCATCAAACGCCACCATTATCTCTCTAGGAGTGCCATGAGGGAATTGAGCCGTCTCTTTTAGTTCTTGGTCATAAAAATTATGAATAGGCACGTCGAATAGCAGTGCGCAGACTTCTTTCAAGCGGTCACCTAAGGCTATGGTTCTCGCCCCGTGTATACGCTTTGCTAGCTCTGCCGCTAGCGTATCTTTACCCGACCCACGTAAGCCGTGGATACCTAAAACTATCATGTGAAGCTCCTTTGTTTGCCACCGACTGACGCGGCTAGTTGTGTGTCTGCCACCATACGGGTTTGCCAGCCTATTGGGAGGCGGTCTTCTGGGTTTGCAAATACCCAGAGGTGGTACTGGTTTGCCATATCTACTAGCTTGGATTCTGCTGGGTATATCTCAATCGCATCGTGCTCAGGACCCACCAACATATTCTTGATTTCCTGCAAGTCGCGCCAGTCATGAACTGGTTCCTTGTCTATGCGTTTGATGGATAAGTGGATAGTTGGAGGCCAATTCTTAGCGTAGTGCACCTGACTAATACTAACCTGATACACGTCATTAATGACCAAGGTCTCCCGCATCATCTGAACTACATACTCCACGGCTTGCTCATATGAACACCCGAAGGTGTTCATAAAAGCTCGTGGGTCCTTGTACTCTGGCGGTAATTCTGCTTGTACAAAAGGACTTAAACTCATACCGCCATATCCCCTGTGATTGGGTCATGGTGCTGGTACCCGACTAGTTTAAAGTCGTCGGGATGTAGACTACAAATCCAATTTACCGCTTGCTCAGCATCTGGGCAGAACGGTACATCGTACTGGTATTCCAGCTTAGGTAGTGGATACGGCTCACGCTGTAGGATAGTGTTTACCTGCTCTAAGTGGTTCTCATAAATATGAGCGTCACCGATAAAGTAGTTAAAGTGTCTAGCCTTGTAGCCTGTTGCCATCGCCACGATTTCTAACAGGAATGCGTACTCAACAATATTTGCTGGTGCACCTAGGAACAGGTCGTTTGAACGGATGTACATATTCAAACTCAGCTCTTTGTCGTCTTCATCCGCAAGGAATTGAAATAGTACATGGCATGGAGGTAAGGCCATATGGTTGAAGCGGTCTGGTCGCCATGAATCCACGATAATGCGGCGGTTAGATGGGTTCGTCATAATCTCGTGGATAGCCGCCTTGAACTGGTCAATCACCACACCATCTTTGCCTTCGTAGTAGCGCCATTGGTAGCCGTACACTTCGCCTAGGTCGTCTTCACCTTTACGGTTAGGGTTGGTCAGCCACTTGTTCGGCACGATATTACCTTGCAAGTCTACACCGTCTTTATTAGCGTTCTTGTCCCAAAAGTGGCACTTAAGGGCGCGGAACTGCTCAGCATTGGTGTAGCCGTTAGCAAACGCAATCATCTCACCACATGAACTCTTCCATGCGGCTTGGCGGATTGTGTTTAGTGGGAAGCCCTCGGCAAGGTCAAAGTACATGCTATCCCCTGCCTTACGCACAGCGTCAATACCTGTGCGGTTGCGTTGCTTCTTGCCTTTGGTCAGTACGCGGGTGAGGAGGTCTTTATACTGTTGCATTCAGAGGCTCCTTGTTTATCACCGCACGGTATGCATTTTTTAGTGCCAAGTACACCGCCGCTGGGTAGTCTTCGCACAACTCAATATCAATACCTTCCATGATTTGAGTTAATACTTGGTTGTCTTCTAGGCCATCCCAGTCTTTGACATAGGTGCCAGCCTTGTAGCCGTGGTCTTGTCTAAACAGGTTCAGGACGTTCTTACCCACATAGAGCTGATACAACTCTGTCAAGCCCATTTCCATTGCCGCCATTACGAGGAAGAAACGCTCGTACACGTCGTCTTCGTCGAAGAAGTTCACCGCTGAGGCCGCTAGGCTCTCAAAGGCTTCAATCTGATGCTGGGCAGTAGGGTTAACTTCTATACCAGCTTCTGTGAATGCCATGAATTTATGCACGGAAGCAACTAGGCGTTCTTCTGTTTCTGACTGCACGGATAGACTGATGACAAAGTGCCAAAGGTCTACCACCTCCATCTTAAGCTGAGCAGAATCCACCACGGTATTTTTCCACCACTTCCATGGTAAATGCTCTACAGCTTCTGCGGCCTCTAGCCAGATAGCACGTTTCCAGTTCCAACCGTTTGCCTTCCAGTCGGGGTCAACTTTTTCGTTCATGCCTTTTTGTAAGGCAATCATGCTGGTAAGCATGGCGTTTACTGCGTTTGGGTTACTCATTGGAGCTCCTTGGTTTGGTTTTGGTGCAGATGATAATAGGCTCACAAAATACACCAGTCTTGTGGGCAGTACTATTAGGGCGCTTAGCCATTTGGTACCCTGCGACATAGGGTTGCCCACCTAAGCGGCGTAACTCGTCAATGATGGGCTGGCAGATACGATTAACCGTGTGATTAGCGTACACATCTGAGACATTGAAACAAACGTGACCACCGACCTTGACCGCGTTCCAGCAGTTATTCACTGTCGGAATCATGAAGCCTTGAATCCACGAATCAAACGACTTGAATAGGTGGTACGAACTCTTATCGCCTTGGTACTTCTCGGCCTTCCAATACGGCGGAGAGGTGAAGCTTAGGTCGAAGAAGTCATGTGCGGGTGCGTCTACCTCACTGCCTTTGTACTCCCATCCTATCTTGGCTTTGGTTTTGTACATGAGTTGCTGAGAGGCATACCCCGCTAGCACTAGTTGATTGGTGTCTCTAGCAAAGTAGTCATGGTCACCTGCCTGAGCCGCCACTAAGCGGTCACCCCATCCACCGCAAGGGTCGTAGATAGTCTTGGCTTTAAACACACCATACAAAGCCCGTGCCGCGCTTGGGCGGAACTGTGAAGCAATGTACTTGCGCAATGCTAGGGCTGTCTTTGGATTGTCCTCAAAGTACACAGAGTTCTCTAGCGTTTTGCGTATCTCTGATTGGTACCATGAGCGGATTGGTGATGGTGAGTTCACTGAATCACACGCCATCCGCGCTGACCAGTGGTGACGGTCTGAGGCTAATAGGCCGACCTTGTTATTGGCAATGTACCAACTAGCCTGAGGAGCGTCGAACTCAGAGCGTGAATGCCACTCACCAGTCCTTAATAGCTCCGACCAGTCCAAAGCTTTAAGGGCATTAAAGTCCTCTCGTGCCTCGTTGTCCGTAGGTGGTGAGATAGGGTAATGCCCTGCTTTGTCAATGCGGAACTCTTGTGCAATTGATTGCATTAATAGTCCTTTGTGATACTCGCCCAGTGTTCACACAGGCGGCGGATAACTACAGGGATTATGCGTAATTGCGGTTGGACGCCCCATTGACGTTTCCAGTAACTTAAATCTCTATGCATGTTGTTCTTCCTCATTTTTATTTGCGTACTTAATTGATACTGCTTTAATGTTCTGGGTCGCTATCTGTAGCAGGGGAATCTCCATCTGCTTAGCCAGTCTATCCAGTGATAACAAGTAAAGCCCTGCTCGTTCCACCACATAGTCTCCGTCAATTGGGCTGTTAAACACGCACCATGTTTTTACTGCTTTGGTATTCTCGCCAGCCACAATGACCGCAGTCTTCGCGCTTGGGTAGCGTTGCATATTGTCGCGCATCGCTACCGTTGCATCCATGTACACATCATCCAAATCTCGACCACATAGGTGCATGAGGATTGCTGTGTACCATAGACAGTCGCCTATCGTTTTGGCTGACTTGGCTTTATCAGTAATGTCTAGGTACTCCGCGATATTCTGCGACATCCCTAACGTAGCTATCAGAATCCCGCGATTAACACCTTTGTCGGTGTACGTTTGGATGGCTTTCTTCTGGTAGTCATTTAATCCTGTCACTTGCATGGCTAGTCCTTGGTAGTTGAGGTGATTGATTATAGCTGTATTTTCACACCTCAACCATCAACTACATATCCAACGGTGAACGTAAACCTTGGTATTGCGGGAAGCGGGGGATGACGCCTTTTACAGGGTCTTTGTATAGGTACTTGGCTAGTTTACCGATGTACTCATCTTTATTCGCCCACACATGCTTCTGTAGTGCGTCTGACGGCACCGCCATAGAGAACTCAGCTAGTGTCTTGATGTCGCGCACTTGGAACGACCCTGCTTGACCTGAGCCTACTTTGTTAGCCTTGTGGCTGGACTTTTTAAGGTAGCCTAATTCGTTTACCTTGGATTCGTTCTGATTGATTTGGCCTTCTTCAACACCCAGAATGATTACCTCACCAGCATGCCATGGCACGATACGTAGGAATGAGCCCTCTAAGTCAGTGGAGCGGCCTTGCTTATACTTGGCACGAGGGTCGCGTAATACTAGACCTTCATAGCCTAACGCAATCATCTCATTCTTAAACTGCTCCACCTCTTCATCGCTGTGCACCATACGATGAGGCACTAAGCGTACATGCTCATGAGGGTTATCATTGTAGCGTTCGCGTAGCATCTCAATACGAGTTTCAAACGGTGCAGTTGGGTGGTAGCAGTCGAACACGTACCACAACACCTCTGGTTCGCCTTTCTTGGTCATTACACCTGAGGTAGAGGTGGTGAATACATCTGGTGCCCCAAATGGGCCGACCACAAGCTCACCATCAAAGTCGTTCAGGTAGCTATGCTCAAAGCGGTTACGTGTATGGTCGTTAGGGATGGCCTTAAGGCTACGTGCAACTAATTGCATTTCTTGAACTATGCCACGCACCCCGTTTAATTTTGGGCTGGCTAGTTTAGGGTATGTGATTTGTCCGTAGATGCCTTCACCTGATAGATGTGGGTTAAACATTAGTAGTCTCCGCTAGTTGTGCTGACCAGCCGTTATTGGCTGTATTGGTTTGGTTGATTTCGTACTCGGCAACTTCCATGGACTTAAAGCCTGTCTGAAACACGGTGCCTTTGGCTGGTAGTTCGTCCTTGCCGTTAAACTTAAATTGCACCTTGATTAGTTGTTTCATGTGACCCTCCTTGGTCGTTGTCTGTTACTAGTATATTAACAGATTGAATAAATTAGTCAAGGTTTATTTTAATGGTAGCCCAGAGGTTGTTACCTTGTATAGGTAGTATGCCGTGGCTACTGCCTCTATCTTAGATAGCCGTCCACGATACATCCGTTTGTAGTAAGACCGCTTACCGAGCTGGTAGAGGCTGAACCCTGTGACGGCTTTATACCATCCGATTAGTTTGTTTTTAAGTTTACGCATATGTCAACCTCATTTCCTTTAACCATGCTCTAAATCGTTTTTCCATCATGATTTTTAGTTCTGCTTCGCTTTCTCCATACACACGCTTATCATCAGCCAGAGAAAAATAGGCCACGTAGGTTTTATCGGCCTCGCCCTTGGCCTTCATGCTGTTATAGCTCACTGTCGCTACCTTAAGCTTGCCATAATTGAGGCGATAGCCCTCCCCGTAGGTTAGCTTCATCTTCTGCCACTCTGGTACCAAGTGCTCAATGAACGTAGCGCTACCGACCATATTGCCGTTGCTGTCGTGCAGTTGAGGGATGAAGCGATACCCGTCTCTTACCTTCTCGGCTACGTGCTGTAGGATGTCTGCGACTTCCCCTCTTTCACTACCATCAAAAGAAGCGTTATTAACTGTAATGCCTACTGTAAAGTCCATAATTACCCCACAAAGTGTTTATCGTAGATGCTGTCGATTGCATCTAATTGTTTTTCTGTTAAGTTGCCCACAAGGTTACCGCCTTGGGTCTTCTCTTTGATGCTCTGAATAAAGCTAGCCTCCCAGTCGGTGAGGTCTCCGCGCTTTAATCCCATGAGCTGTTTGATTTTGCTGTTGATTGACGCCATTATGCTACCGCCTTAAAGCCTAAGGCCACCAGATGTTTACATGGCTTGCGCACACCATTTACCTCGCGCTGACGTGTCCATGCTGGGCAGGAACAACGGCCTAAGGTGATGTCTACCGTGTATTCAATGTTTGGGTTTGAGCTACTTGGAACCTTGACCACATCCCAACCGTTAGAAGTCGCTTGGCCTTGTAGTTTTCTATCTGTAGTTGCGTGTACTTGCATGATGTCACCCTCCGTGGTTTATACAATTGCGCTATATGTATAATAGCATATTCACATAATTAGTCAACAACTTTGTGCAGTTAATTGCACTAGTTTTTCTCTAGTGGACACCAGTCTGGGATTACTCCAGTGCCCACCGCTACGGTATTGTAGTGCCCTTTTCGTCCCTGACATTCTTGTGTGACTGCTGTGAACGGTAAGTCTCTGTTCATCTTGCCACACTTTGGTATGTACCCTACGGCACCGAACGCACCTCTATGGTCTCTGTGAGGGCATACACCGCATCCCTCAATCACGATTTTCCTACTCGCCATTGCTCATCCTTTCGTACTCTTGAACTGCTGTGGTGAGGTTAGCTAGCTCCACCAATTGACGCCAGTACTTCTTAACTCTGTTTCTGGTTATGGCTAATTGTTTTGGGGTTAGTGAGCCTCTGGTAAGGAGCGTTCTGGCGATGGAACTCATGAACTCTGCATCAAATTTAGTAAAGCCCTTTCCATTGCTGACTGTAGACTTCCCGCTCCCGCGTTCTTCATCTGTCTGCCTCTGGTAAATAACCACCACCGCACGAGCGACGGCTCTGTCATTCGTGGATAGTAGTTGTTGGATTTTCTCTTTATCCCATACGGTATCTGATTTCATCTCGCACCTCCTTGTGCCCTATACCTTATAGTATCAGATTGGGTTAATTTGTCAAGAACTATCGCACAAACTGAGCATGCACAACCTCGCGCACAGCCGCACTAGGGGTAAAGAATCCTACCTTATCGTCAGCACTAATGAAGGCATCCTCTAACTCCCCTTCCTTGCGTAGCATCATGATTTCAGTAAAGGTGAGCACCCCAAACTCGTGGGTATACAGCGTAAGCATAATACCACCGATATTGAGTTCTATGGTATGCATAGCCTTGGTCCGCGCCATCTCACAAGTGCCTGTCTGGTCTAGCATCTCTGAGCCAATACGAGCCACGGGGAATACGTCACCAATCTCCACTGTAAAATCTATTCCTGACGGCGATACAAAGGATTGGGTTTTCAGTATGAGTGCGTATTTAGCCTCGCGCAGTCTTTCTATCTTAGCCTTGGCATCCTTAGGGGAATCAGTAGTAACTCCACCGCCCATCTCTGATAGCCCGAAAAAGCTCACGCAACTCATGCAGGTTGGTTCGTCTTCGTCCATCTCAAAGCAATTGTTTTTGCGCACGTTAATTGTGCCGCCGCAAATGTGGCAGATGTGTTGCTTCTTAATCGCGGGTGGTCGTGGTGTCTTTGGTGCAGGGTTATTGGTCGGCACCAGTCCTGACTTGTTTCCTTTAATGTAGGCCATTATGAATGCACCGCCATTGATGTGTTGATAATGGTATTAGTACTTGAGCTGTAGAGCTCCCACTGGGCTACTTCCATCGCCTCTACCTTGCACTGGTCATGAGTGTAGTTGACTGGCACACTAATACGCACATGCTCTATGTTGGTTCTCACCACGGTAACTGTGTGGTGGGGTATTGTTTTGTCACTGACCACCACGGCCTTAGACTTCACTGTGACTTTAGTCTTAGGCTTGGTTTTCTTCTCTTTCCCATACTGCTTGGTGGCCTTGTGTAGATACGTAGATATAGCCACAGGGTCTGTTAGCTTGGTCTTAGTGTAATTAAAGCTGTACTGATACTGTTTGTCCTTCTTACCAGCCTTGCTATTTCTATACACTAGACGGCATTTATACAGCATATCAATAACGCGCCTAGCCATCTCTAGGTCTTCGGTGAATCCTTCAAACACTAAGAGGTTTTTATTGAACGGTTTAGTAGCATGCCCGACACCCGCCTTGTGTAGTTTAGAGGCGATTTCGGCTATGTCTAGTCGTTGTTGGAAGTAGCTACTCATTTGGGTCTCCGTTTCTCATACCACACTAGAAAAGACTTCGCGCCGCCGTTGTATGTACGCCCCCGCTTCTCTTTAGGGGTCGGTTGGGTATACCAGCGCCCACTACTAGGATAGAAGTCCACCACAGGCATTCCTGCTTCTCTCAGCAGTATGGTCTCGCCCTGATTCGTGGTCTTGTGTGGGATTCCTGCATCCACAATTACCTTAGTGTTGACTTGCTTCATCTTGGCATGCTTAAGCTGACGTTCAGCCTTTACGTGACGCCACATATCACCCATATCATCGTCTAGCTCTGCCATGTGTCTACCTCTTTGATGTTGTCTAGGCAACCCACGATGTTCTCTTCAATCGCCTCATAGCTGATAGAGAACTGGAACTGGTCACCCTTAAAGATGGATACAGCCCTGTTCATTGACCAGAGTAAGGCGTAGTAGCCCTCTGGCAACTCGTTAACCGCTCGCTGTAGGAAGCACAACACGATTGGGGGCGGTGCGTAATGGTAGTCGTATCTCGTTACCTGTGAGATAGCTAGGATGTCCGTCTGCATTAGTTCTGTCATCATGGCTTCCATACCTCTGGGCTGTGGTTATAAATAGTGTTGGTTCTGCCGTCTGGGTGCCCATCTAATACCCCAACGTAACCGTTATTCTTTGCTTGTTGCTGTACGTAATCGGTTCTAATTGCTACGCCCACGTACCTCACGTCCATATGATTCTGGTTAGGTCCGATAGTAGTATCCACCACAAAACCATCAGAATCCACGCAGAAGCCATGACCGATTGTGAGAAGGCCGCGCTCTGAGGATATCTCCATAAACCCCTCACAGTACCTTAGCCCATGCTTCACGGCGGTTTTTAATGCGTTATCGTAACAACGGGCATGGGGATTAGGCTTGCCGTAAACCTCTTGATTGTATGCTCTTTGGTTGAACTCCGTAGAGTGCTTATACAGGATTGGTGCGTAGTGCTTAACCCTACTGGCCTCCATCTCCTTGTCATACAGCACCCTGCCTATAGCAGTCGGTACCCAGACACAACGCCACCGTTCCATTGGGATTACCATTCCTTCTCCCCCTTGTATAGGAACTCATCTGGTTCTGCGGTGTATATGTCACGGCTACGGTAATTATCTAGGATGCCGTAGAAGCCTGACTCCAGTGCCACCTTACGGCAGTAGTCGGGGTCGAACGGAATACCGAAATACTCTGTACCTGCTGTCTGCCATGTAGGGTCGATTACCGCGCCGTCTGAGTCTACACACCACGCATGATGGATAGGGATTACGCTCATAGCGAAGCCCTCTACGTAGATTAGGTCATGCTTGTCTGCCATCTTACTGGCGTTATGAAAGCATTCCCCGTTACGCATCTTTTTGATGTGCTTAGGGCGTTCAGAAGGTACGAAGCCCACGCCATGTAGTTTGAGTAACCTGTGCATGTATGGGATGTGTTGCGCACCAAATCCCTCGTGGAGTTTGATGTAGTCGTGTATTAGGGGTAGGTGGATTAGGGTTAATGCATTACTCATGATAGGTGCCTATCAATTCTTCTAATGCCACACGTCTTGCTAGTTGTTGCGCTAATTCGGTTTTCATGTTGCCCTCCATGGCGGTATGAGTTTGTCGATATAGTTATAATATCAGATTGACTAAATTAGTCAAGCATTATCTCCAGCGGTTTGGGTCGCGCTTCTTCTTACTCTTACGTTGTCTGGGTGCATGGTACTCATGAATTACTTGGTCATCACGCCTAGCCCTGATTGGTACGGGTTCTTCGTATTCTTTAGCCAACGCCTCTAGCCGCGCCATCAAGCCGCGTGGCGGTGGCTCCACGCAAATTAGTAGCTCTTGGTAGTCGTTTGTTAGGCGTCTCTCTAACTGGAGCTGTGCCGCCACCATAGCCATCGACCTGAGCATGTTAGTCCTTAGTATCATTACCATTTTCGGCCTCTTTCGCTAGTTGGGCTAGTCCTTCTTTTACTGTCTGCACGACACGAGTTAAATACAGGTACGCATCGGTTGGCTTATTCACAAACCCACACCAAAACTCGTCCCCAAATATATCTATCCACATATCTACCTGCTCATGGTGTAGGGATGTAGGGACCTCATCTACATGCTCTAGTGCCGCCCATAAGTCCAAGGTTCTACCTTTATCCCGTTCTCTGGCTCTGCGCTCCTTAAGCAGTAGTGCTTTCGCCGCCTTTACTGTAGCTTCCACATCACACTCAGTGTCGTTTCTGCCGCGCATAAACTTACCTACAAGGTACTGGTCTGAGCACGTCTTCATAAAGGATTCTATCGTATGCCCTTCACCCATATGTGACCAGAAATGTGTCCATGACTCGTCGAAGCAGGTAATCACTACCTTACCCGCTCCTTTGCCATAGTTCTCTATGTACAAAGCAATCGGGTCTAGGTTAGGGACGCCTGAGAACACATGCTTAATCGTGGTTGATGATTCTATGTCCATACTAGTCTCCATTAGGTTCGTCTGAGCCTATGTCATGCAAGGCGTCGATTACTACGCAGATACCCACGATAGCCACCACGATAAGTAGCATCATTAGGTTAGATAGGTTCTGCTCAATTGGGGTTGTCCACCAGCGATAGGTCAGTGCCAGTAGCATGAGGATGTCCACGAATAGGAACGCGATACACCCGTACACAATGTAGAAACGCTTGTCCATTTAGTCCTCCTGCTCGGTTGGTTCTGGTGCTAGCTCCCAACGACTGAGCGTTACCACCTCATCGGTGTGCGGTGTGTCTAGGCGCACTGCAACTAGGTCATAACGGTGGATGTCATTGAGTACCTTATCTTTAGCTGTGGTGATACTAAGCACAGTGCCTGTATCGCCTTCTTTGTAGTGGGGTACCCATGGGAATAGGCCATGATTGACCACTACGCGGGTGCCTACGTGGAGCTGGAATTGAGGTGCGATAGGTTCTGCTGGTGCTTCTACCAACCCCGCCGCCACTAGGTCTTTAAGCTCTTGCTTGCTTAGTTTGGCTGGTTCTGGTGCTGGCTTCTTTTTGAGTGTTATTGCCATTTGGTTTCCTTGGGTTATCTAACTATATTCATGATAGCATATTAACTAAATTAGTCAAGCTTTATTTCAGTGAGCACCTTATCCACGGCTTCACGGTAGTGCTTAACACCCATAGCCCGACCAACCTCTAACACCTCTGGCCTACCTGTGCTGACGATGTGCAGGAGGCCTTCTAGCCATGCATCTGCCACCTCTTCACCATACTTACTTTGCACCCACAGATACACATTACGGTTACGTTCAATAGGCACATCTACTGCGATGGCGTCCACTAGTTTGACTAGTATAGATAAGGCTGATGCATTCATTTTGACCTCGTTTTCTGGTTTAAATCTCCATGTGTTACACGCAAGACCCCAGAAGTGGTGCACCCACCATGACACGAGGTTAGCTTGCCAGTACCATCGGTAGTGGCCTTCCACCTGATAGGTTTTAGTTAGGGGGTATCCATCCCAACATTTATAGGAGGTCACCTTCCATGGGTATTTAAGCTTATCGATGCCCACGTTTTCTGCCTCGGTGCCTATCTGGTCTTCTGGGATGCGTATGCTCATACTGGCTCCTGTATATCTTTGATGTGTAACCACTCACGACCTAGAGCTAACCAGTAGTCTCTTGCTTCGTAGTGTGGGTACTCTTGCGCAAACACGATAGTGTGTGCAGAGGTATTGGCTAGCATCTTTACACAGTGCATGCAGGGTGATGCCGTGTTGTAGATGTAGGCCACACGCTCTGGCTCTTTTAGCTGTATCAAGGCATTCTGCTCTGCATGTAATGCCTCACAAAACTCCAATCCTTGACCTGACGGGTAACCTGCGCCCTTACATGGAACTTCTGTGCAATTAACTGCACCAGCGGGTGTACCGTTGTAGCCAGAAGCTAGAATACGGAATTTGTGGTCTACCATCACGCACCCGACCTGACGGCGTTTACACGTTGCCAAGGTTGCTAGGGATGTGGCTACTCGTAGGAAGGTACGGTGCTTTTGTAGTTCTCTGGTCATGATTGTCCTTGGGTGGCTGGTTGTTGAATGAGCGGTGCGTCGTCTTTCATGTTTTGGTAGTGGGATTGCAACCGCTGACACACTTCCATATACAGCTCAGTCGGTTGCCGCGCCCAGAACTCTTTGTAGTGCTGTAGAAACTCCCGCAGGTGGGCTAGGTCATACGCTGATACCCCTAACTTACCTGTCTTGTCGTATCGCGCCTTAATATTTAGGATGACAGGACCAATCACGTTATTGGCATAGTCCTTGGCGTACTTGCGATGGGGTGCGGTCTCGCCAGCCATCAACATCACACCCTGCATATCTAGGATAGTATCGTAATGGTGTTTGGTGGCGAAGCCTTTAGCGAACGCCTGTACCGCCATCACTTCGTGGATTTCAATTTTGCTGGTATGCAGGTGGCGAAGCACGAGCATGGGTGGTCTGGGTTTTTGTCTTTGTGGTTTACGTTTTTTCATATTATGTACTTTAGTTGGTTTCCCATCACGTCATACGCGGTGTATTCCTGTGGTGGCTTATTCATATCCTCTATTCTTAGCATGCCGTTCTCCCACATTAAGAGGTAGCCGTACTGCTCACATACCATACCTAAATCTTGAAGGCCTGTGACGTTTAGGTCGAGGATATCATGCACAGGCTCCTCGGCATTCCAACACTTAATAAACGATGCATCATCTATGGTGAGCATGTTGTTAGTGGCTTGTTGTACGAGGTAGTGGTATACCGTCCGAACAATAGACTTATTTATTAGCGGTAGTAACATACTCTGCCAGTGGCTGAATATCTAAATCCCAACCCATACCAACCTCGCCTAGCTGACGGTGAGCCTCTAATCGTCCTGCAATCGCGCTGGTCTCTCTGCGGTAAATCGTCGGGTTGCCTACCAGTGTAACCTGACCTTTTGATACATGGCCTGTCACTCCATCCTTATGCTGACCTGTTACTACGAACATATCTATCTCCTTGTTTTTAATATTAGTTTTTGAGGTGTTGTTTTGGTCTTTAGATGTACTAACTTAGGATTCTCTGGGCATGGATTGCCGCTGTTTTGACGGCGTATCCATTCTGCCATGAGCCCATCATAGGCTTTGGTGTATTCCTGCTTTGCTCTCTCCAGCATAGCGATACTGTTTTGAAGATGACCACAACCCATATCAGTGATTTTGACGATTTGACCTGTCTTCATCATCCAAGTGGTGTCGTGGTTTAGTCTATGTGTTAAGTAATTAAATCCCATACGTCATAATATCATATTGAATTAATTAGTCAAGGATTATGTTTTATATTGGATGGCTAACTGGTCAAAGGCTATCTTGCGCATATCATCTAAATGCTTCTGGGTTGCCGCCAGTGCACCCGCGCTTCCTGTGCCTTCGCTTGGACGTAAGCCTACTAGCCATAACTCGTCCATGAGTTGCTGTGCCTCGTCCATACTGAGAGACATACACGGCTCGTGGTATTCACCTGCATCCACGGTGACCATGGTTATCTTGGACGCTAGAGCAACGCTATCGGCTTTAGCGACCTGTTCTGAGATGTCTAAGGTAATACAATTTTGGATGTGTTTGCGTTGGAGGTGGAACTTCATGATGTGAAGTACTCCATATGGATTGCGGCATTCTGAGCATGCTCTACGGCGGTATCATACTTAGGGCCGTGGCTTACGTGACAAGATTGGATGATTTCTCGCTGGTCTAGGTACTGTTCTAGTGCCTCGGTGAATGTCATCCATGGTGTAAAGTCTTTCGGTACTTCTACTGCCATATCTACCTCCGTGTAGTTTTATGGTAGCCCCAACTGGTCTCGAACCAGTGACCAAAGGATTATGAGTCCTCTGCTCTACCTCTGAGCTATAGGGCTGTGGTCTCTCAAGCTCTGAGAGTCGGCTTTAGCCTCCTGCGCTCTGAATTGAAGTTTCTTGCCTATCACGCCAGTTCGCTAGGCTCGTTCTCGTAAGGGTTTATGTCCCTATCAGGTCTTCTCCTGTACTTGGACTACGTGCCAAGTATCACGTTTGCTATTCACGATTTTTGCTACTAGGGCCTGTTAGATTCTCCCTTCGGGCTGGGTCATATCGTCTGCCTAGTACTGAGGTGGTATAGCCACTTGTTTCCACCTATATGCCTTTAGTGTGGCGCATCCTACGCTCTCACGTTTCGCTAGGATTTCACTAGCTCATCAGGGATGTTAGTTTGAGCGTGCTTTCCGCCCTGTCACCCATCTTACAGCCACTCAGTTTTAGTTCTGTAGGGTATGGCAATTATCCGCAGGTCAGCGCACGTTCCAGTCTTTCCGATTTCGGCGTCTAGCGCACTTCGCGTTTGGATTTGGTCGAGTGCTAGGTCTGTCTCCTAGTAGTGGTTGGCCTATGGCACTGCCCCATAATTGCTTGGACACCTTCACTCTATTTGGTTGGAGTAGCATTGTTGGTCTCTCCTATGCTCGAATACCTAATGTACCAACTTTCACTCCCTTACTTGTATATTAACAGATTGAATTAATTTGTCAATATTTAATTGGTCAGGGCTTTGCACCCTGTCGCCGACTTTGTGACTGTTCTGGTAGCCCTACACTTAACGACTTAGTTAGGTCGCTGGCCTTGCGGCATTTTGTTTCCATCGGACAATCGCACCGTGTCTTGACCGTATAGGGATTCAGGCATGGCTACGTCTACTGCTTTGGTGTAGCTAGAGGGTAGTTCGGTCTTCTACCTTGGGCTACGAAGGTCTAGCTCCACTGCCCTGCATTTGTACCCCGTCTGAAAAGTACCCCTGCATAACCTAGTCTAGTTTCGCGCTACCATGCCACCCCATAAGGATGCCATACCTGTACCTACAGGCTTCTCCGTTCTTTAAGTGGTGGGTCATTACTCCCACTCGTTGCTCTAGGACTGGCAACTAAGTCCTCCTCCCGCACGAGCCTAGAAGCGGGATTCTCTTTTCTTCCCCAAGGACAGACCCTCAGCATATTTCTAGCTTTTGCGTGTCTATGATTCTCCACGCCGCACTTTACTGGTAGTTGGTTAAGGTGTCGTCCCTTATCTTGCTCCGCTGTGTGACCTCAAGAGATTTTGGTGCCCACTATCACGATGCTGTGCTGCTTACACTACCCAACATAACTGGCGGAGGGCTGAGGAGTCGAACCCCTAACCTTTCGGTTCCCATCGGGTTCAAACCGATTTGCCAGCCAACCTAGCGGAACCCTCCTATAACTCTGGCAGGTAGTAATGGGAGTCGAACCCACGTCATAGAGGAGCTTATCTCTCTACTCAAGCATCCACCCTAATTACTCACCTATCTATCTTAAAGACCGTGCACTACCTATAAGGCCATTTAGCTTTCATTCGTGCTTCTACTACCCATTAAAACTGGCGCAATGCGAGAGGGCTCGAACCTCCCTAAGTGGAGCGCGACTCCCACTTCCTACCCTATCTGTATTCCCTTAACCTGCCTTTTGCAATTGGGGCTGGTGGACGGGCAGACCTGTAACGCACTGCATAACTGGTTGCGAAGGATGGAGTTGAACCATCGACCCTAGGGATATGAACCCTCTGCTCTGCCAACTGAGCTACTTCGCCTTTATATCTATTCTGGCAAGCGAGGAAGGACTTGAACCTCCAACATATACCGTCAAAGGGTACTGTTCTACCAGTTGAACTACTCGCCTATAAATACCTAATCAGTAATATTCTGGTATCGACCTTCCTTACGAAGTAAGGTGCCTCTATATACCTCCATCTTACTACTGGTTAGCCACTTAGGGATATCGCGTATCAGGGTTTCCACCTTCACTTACGATGCCCTAGGCTACTAACTACCTTGCAAGGATTCTGCTTACCCTATCCCCAGTGCTGGGATTTCACTTTCGACCAATGGTTGTACTTCCCATTACCCGCCAACACTGGGGATAAGGTACCCAAATGAACCTTATCCTGAGTCTCACTGTTGCACCATGTATTTCTTCCTAACCTAATCGTATGCTCTACCGCCACGAAAGCCCCGCTAAAAGCTCGTTAGTACCCCGAATTATTCGGTCACCAGTTAAGGGAGAGACTCAACCCACCCATCAATTCTTGTGTTCTTCGCTACCTTAATCTTGCAACGTAGATACATCATAACACATTCAAACAATTGGTCAAGCTTATTCTTCAAGTCTTTTCATACATTGTTCAAGAATATCTACAGGACACTTTGCCACGACCTTGAACTGCTCTGGCTTAACCGTAGTCGTCCACATCATATCAGCCCCACCAGAGACTAAGGTGAATGGGTCAACGGATACGCATACTACATTGAAATAGGTCTGCGCACCACTACGTAAAAGACTACCGTCCTTGCGCTCAACTACATCACCGACTTTAATTACTTGGTCCATGGTTACACCTTCGCCTTGATTGGAGATGTCCATGACAATACAGGTAACGGCAAGTCTAGTAGTGCCACGATATGCACTTGACCCTTTTCAGAGATAGAGTACTTAGCACTGGCCTCTGCCTCTTTCTCTAGTAGGCCATTGCTGTAGAGATAGTTTAGGCCTTCTTTTTCGGCCTGACTGTACTCAGCGTTACCAGTATTGGATTTGTACTTCTCTGGGCTCCAATAATGGTGAAGTAAAATTGCTAGTTGAATTGCGTTCATAGTATTGATGCCTCCGCGATGTCGATACGTTGTTCTTCTGTTACACGAGCATGAATTTTCTCAATGCCCTCCCATGTTGCCGCAGGTTTATCGCCGTCCGCGGATTCTACGTCATTGATACACTTATCGCGCTCACGCTTGGTGGCTTCAATAACTGCCTGAATCGTCCACTCATGTGGTGTGAACGGCTCTGAAAAATAGCTCTCTGGGTACGCCTTGGCGTTTTCCTGTAGGAGCTTGATTGCTTGGTTTCTGGTCATACTGTCTCCCCGTATCTTGCTATGTTAAACCGATTAAATACCTCTGTTGGATTCTCACTGTAGTAGCTCAGCACCTCAATCTGCTTGATGATAGAGGTACGTAGTTCTTCTGGTGTCATCTCTGGTGTCATGATGTAGCCCTCAGGGTACTCAATAGAGAATCGTAACTTATTGGAACTTTCTAGGAGCTCCATGCGTGGTGCTACTTGATGCTCGTTACTCATTTCTGAGCCTGTGCTAGCCTTTTAGCCGCTTTCGCCGCACGTTTGACTTCTGCTTGTTGTAGGAGACCGTCGTCATCACGCATACGGATAGCTTTATCCAATGTGTTTCTGGTTTGAGCTAATGCCTTGTCGCCCCACGCGGTATCGCGCATGCTGGTGAGGACTGCGCCATCAATGTGACCACCTACTCTAGTGAGTGGTTTCTTTTTACGTGCCATTTTTGTCTCCTGTTAAGTTAGCTTCCATATACTTATAATAACAGATTGACTAAATTAGTCAATAAGTTTGTGCAATTAACTGCACAAATTATGCGGTATAGGTTCTGCCTAACTCCAGTGGTCTAATGTTTGGTCTAGCGTAGTGCTCCCGCATTTTGCCTACCATATCGTTAGCCTTCTCCCGCGCTTGGTTTGGGGTACCCGCGTCTACCACGGTAATATATGTCACTAACTGTTTTCGATACTCGTGCTTTGGTGGGCATGTAATGAGGAACAGCATACTAGTCTCCTGTCTTAGGTGGGTTACTCTCTTGAGGCTCTGCCGCACTCATCCTGCCTGTGCGGGTGCCTCTTAAGGTGCCTGTTCGCGTATGGTGGTCTAGGAACTCTTGAGGCCACTGGAATACATTCTCTACATCTTTAGGCAGTACCAGTAACACAGGATTCTTAGATAGCTTGAACCGATTAGCAAAGTGAATCGCCCGACCTGCGCATTGTGGTTTCTCGCCCACAGTATCCTGCCAATCTGGGTCTTCATAGTCCACATGGATGTGGCAAGGCATGAACGCATCGGCGTCTGAGCATGCGAGGAACTCTTCTGGGGTACTATCCCCTAAGTATCCTCTTGCGGCCTTCCTGCGCCACGGGCATTGATTGCATGGGGTTGTATGTTGGCGTGTCATGCTACCTGTCCAAGTTATTTGGGTGGATATCGTACAGCTCAGCGATAGGGTCTCGTAACGCTTCCCTAAGCTTCTCTAACTTAGCCTCTAGGTACGCGATACGTTTGTCCTTATCATCAGGCCCCACGCCCTGCTGTTGCGCTAACTCAAAGGCGAGGTTGTCCACATAAGACAGAGTGCTATACCCTGCCAGTGAATACCCTAGTAGCTGGGCTAGTTGCTGGCGGTCTTCTGCTGGGAAGGGTATCCGTGCCAGCGCATTGAGGTCTATGATGCCTTCTTTCCACATATGGTCAATGATGGCATTAGGTTTGAACCGCACGAGCCCAGATACTACCACCTGAGGTTGTATAGGGTGTTTAGGTACTACGTCTGGGTTACTCATCAATGCCTTCCTCCGTACCTAGGATACCGCGGTCTATCTGCAAGAAGCCCATCACCTCAGTAAGAATACCTAGGCCTGTCTCTTCAATTGCCTCTAATAAGACACCCGCTTCCACGCCCTCAAAGCCTTCCCATGGGTTAATCTCTTCTTGCACATCCGTACCATCCGTTACTGAGGCCTCTAGGGAGGTAACTACTTCCTCCGCCGTCAAGCCTTCATGCTCAGAGATAACCTGCCCAACCCCTGAGGCCACTGCGAAGTCAAGCAGACTGTCTTGTGTGATATTTTTCCAGTTAGTGACCTTAACTGCACCGTCTAGGATTTCAGGCCAGTTTGGAATAGGTACGTGCTTGTCGTCCTTATCATAGCTTGGCAGGTCTTCGGTGTACTCTAGTAGCACATAGCGTTTAGTAGTGCGTCTAGTGGTGAATGTTGCTTCTACCTCGGCCTGTAGTGCGGCGTCTTTTGCTCGTTTGCTGGTCATGATTAATCCTTATAGGTTGTCCACGAAGTTATCAAAATCGTTGGTGATTGGTGTGAATAGAAGCTGACCCATGCTACCCCGCGCATATAGGTCTTTGCCGATTAGGTCTTGCAGGGCACGGACTTCTTTCCGTCCTAAGTTCTCCCGCATAGGTGCCTTACTCAGATTTTTCTTGAACGCCTCTACCTTGCTCTTTACTGCTTTTAGTTTTAGCTCTATTTCTCTATTCATTTGGGTTCTCCATGGTTACTTCCATATCCCCGCCTAGCGGTATTTTCTGTATGCCTAGCACTACCGACATTAGCATGATGGTTTGTTTCGGATGCAGGTGGTCTTCTGGTGTGCGTAGGAATACTTTTGGCACTGACTCGAATCTAGCCTCAATGAGTTGGATGATTAGCCCTGTGCCGTGTATCGTGCCGCGGTCTTCATCGTTGAGACCCTCTATCGTTATTGGTAGGTAGCGGTCTGCGCCAAATAGCATGAAGTAGAAGTGCTTAAATAGCTCTCCTGTACTGATGTGCTCCCACGCCTTCTGGCTCATATCTTTCATGCATTTGATGGTGGTGTCACTGCTGATTTCCAATGCCTCAGGTACATCAACCTTAATGCCGTTCTGCATTACCAGTACCTTGATTGGATTAGCCTCTATATCTAACTCAGTGGTTTCGCCGTGTGATTTAGCTAGTACTTTCATACTATGCCGCCATTTGTGTTTTGTAATGGATTGGTCGTTCATACATACCACGCTCATCACGGTATACAGAAATGTACTTACCGTTGCTTACTGTGCTCTCTGTATGACCGTATTGAATGTTTAAGCCTAGAGGCCAGTCCTGTACCAAGCCCTCTGCCTCTAGTGCGTCGTTCAATGTCTTGAAGTATGCTTGTTTTGGTATCGCTTTAATCATCTCGCCCTCCGTGGCTGTCTGCGTTATCTATACTTCATAATACCATATTGAATTAATTTGTCAAGCGTTAATACCAACTGTTACCCGTAGGTACGCCTTAAGCGGGGATACCCCTTGCTTAAATAACGCCAGCAACTCTTCTTTCTTGTTTCCTGTGTTTAGTATCTTACCAGTACTGGATACCATGTACTCATTGCATACCCTGACCTCTTGTAGCCACGCATCGTACTCAAATATGTCTAGGCGTCTGTATCCTGACAGCAACATATCTAGTGCGTACTTGGCCTCACCCGCGTACACATAAACCACTAGTTCTGCTGAGCTTCCCATGAACTTAACCAGTGTGTAATACGTGTAATTCATAGCCTCTGGTGGCGATGGGTCTTCTAGGTGAGTGGTATACACTTGATTCAGTTTAGGGGCTGAATCCACCTTCCAACTCGGTGGCATAGGGTTCTGGTCTGGTACATGCAACCACTCGCCGTCGCGTGGGCCACCAATAAATAGGTACTTACTCATTTGGGTTTCTTTCTAGGAATTGGTTCTTTGTCTGGGTAGGCTTCGCACCATGACGGTAGGCCTTTACTGTACTCTTCATGGGACACATCAAACTCTATGAACCCACAATCCCTACAGTAGACGCCTCGGCTACCACAGGCTTGTTCACATAGGTGATTCCACCCGCGAATGTAGTAGCCGTCGTGAATATACACTGACCCACAGTTGATACACTTGCGGCTTGTGTAATAGACAAGGCCGAAGACAATAATCAGGGTGCTGAATAGGATGATGAATGCGTACAGCACACTCATATCGGTTCTACCCACTCAAACCTGCGCACGGTGTCTCGGGCGGCACTATGCATCATCTGACTAAAGGATTCCACGCTTCTAGCAAACGTAGGGGTGGGTACACCTAGGCCTTCTGGCTTCCGACGATACAGCACTACACCTGCTGAGTCGTTATCTTCCGCGTTCTGTACACAACCGAAGACCACGTAGAGGTCACCGCTTTTGAAGTGCTTGTACACCCCGTTACGTACTTCGCCTTCTTCTATTTCTACGACCATGTTCTTCTCCTTAGTTGTTTTGGTACTGGTACTGATTCATAGTCCAAATATTGCTGTAGTTCTGGGCACTGCCTTGGTGGTTCCTGTCCTTCTAGTACTTGGCAGAGCTTTTGGTAGTCGTCTTCTACACAGAGGTTGCAGTCGCTACACTCACCCGCGCCATAGTTCTGATTCCATAAGACCGCGACCCACCTGCGCCCTTGGCACTTACCGCCCATCATCCTATGCGGGAATTTGTAGGCCTTGCATGTGCATACGACCTCCCCAACCCTAGGCTTTCGTTTTGGCATTAGACAATAAGCCCACTTAAGGGCTCCCTTATTAGATTAGTTCTGCTCTGGTTTTAGTTGACTTGACTACCTTCTCGTCATGAAACCAACCATCCCCCACCATTAACTCCACCACTGACCACAACCCCTCAGCCTCTACATGGTCGAACTGCACGAATGAAACTTTATGCACCTCGCATGTTGGCTCTACTGTGTGGTCTGATGAAACTACGTCGTCTAATGCTACTCTTGCCATTTTGCACCTCCTTGTGCTTTGTTGATGTATCCATAATATCAGATTGAATTAATTAGTCAACAAGTATTTTGTGCAATTAATTGCAAAGTAGATTAGGGCCGTGCTTATTCCATTTTTCGGTCTGGTACTTGTCTAATTTGGCAATGAGGTCAACTAAGCATACGTTGACAGCATCCGCATAGGTCTGAGCCCGTGCGCATCTGCTCATATCTGCCGCCTTGTAGAACACATCATCTGAACTGATGGCAATTAGCGGGTTGATGGAGGCACGGATGACACAGCGTACATACTCTACATCACCGTCCACGTCTGGCATGATTTTCAGCTTATATGGGATGAGCTGATTCAGAAGGTCTAGGTTGACCACGCCTTGCGGGTGCGGTTCATCTGCCTTGACGCCGTTGATAAGTGCGTCTATCTCAGCTACTGTAGGTGTACGCCATGGCTTAGCTTTAGGTGGGCATAGTTGTTCTACCGCCGCATCGACTAAGCGCTCCGTCATATCGCGGCTCTGCATCCCGTACTCTAGGATGATGGTTCTGAATGTATTGAGTAGTGCTTCTTTTGATTGGCTCATTTGATTTCTTTTCTTATGTATAGGGGTTCGTCTTCCTCTACCGCAGGTACTGCTATCTGCCCGTAGAACTCTTTGGTACCTTCTGGGGTTAGTCTACGTGCGCCATAAGTACCCATCTTGGAGTACTGACCTTCTGCCATCACCCACCCTGCCCAGAGGGTCTCTTTCATCTTATTCATGACATTTACATAGTCTCTGTCCATCTCGCAGAACTGTAGCTTGGCGTTGAAGGCTTTCTCAAATCGTTCTCTGCTACTATCCGCCATTGTGTTCACGTAGCTTTTTCTCTACGGCCTCGTAAAAATCCCAGATACCACCCTCACGACCACATGATGCTAGGTCTGTGTCTGAGAATGCCTCGACTACTTCTTTCTCGCTTAAGCCTACCCACGCGCGTGATGCTGGTGCAGGTTCTGGCGCTGGCTCTGCCTTAAGTAGCGAGATAGCGTAACTCACACCCTTATTGAATAGCTTGGCCTCGTATGCCCGCTTAGCCTCTGCTTCCCATGCCAACTTACAGCGGGAGCAGTTGGTTGTGCCGCCTATGTGGTCTACACGCCCTGTACCTTTGCAATAATCACAGGGTATGGGCGCTTGGTTCTCATCCTGTAGCACGGGTACGCCTTGTTTGAAGGTCTCGCCCATGATGTGCTCAATCATGGCCTTGGCTTGATTGGCATTCAGTAGGTTGGTGCCTACTGGTTCGTATTTATGGTAGCCCATGACTGGATGCTCGTACTCGCCTTGACTGGTGAATGAGATACCGCAATCAGGGTGGAAGTCTTTAGGTAAGCGCCAACCTAAGAAGCGCGACACCATGGATTGGATGAGGTCTTCACGGGTTTGGGCGGTCTGTAGCATTAAGGTATCTATCTCTTGGATTAGTACCTCACCATCCGAGCCGTCTAGCCCATCGTCTGCGTAAATCGCCTCAATGATTGCTGAGCGTACTTTTAGTAGTAACTTTCTTTCTGGGGTACTCATGTTGCCTCCGTATCGGTTGGTTTCATATAAACTGGTTTGTTAAACACTGATGTTTCAGTTGAATTGATGGCTGGGTTTATACCTAATGCCAGTACCTCTTTCAAGTTTGGATTTCTAGCGTACCCAACAATCCACGACTTTGGTAGCTCTTGCTTAGGTAGCGAGGTGTAGAGCAAATCACCTTTATTTACTTTTTCATACTTGATGCGCGCATATCCATATGTTTCTCCGCCTTCCTCATATACCTCAAGCACCTTCCCTACCGCCTCTTGCTGTTCGTTCTGCATTATGGGCGGTTGCGCTCTTGCCACACGTAGCAGGGAGAACCTTAATAGTAGCTCCATAAGGGGTTGGTTGTCTGGTGTCCCAATAATCATACCTGTAGGCATATTCTTTACTGTGAACCCTGCACTCTGGGCGTCCTCAACGAATAACTCCAGCGGCATAGGTTTAGGTATTGGTGCTTTTACTTCCGCCATCATATCCTTCAAGACTGTCACACAGCTTTCATCTACTGCTCCGTGACCATGCTCCTGTAGTGACTTGATAGCTCGGTCTAGCGCGGTTACTTTAAGTACTTTGGTTAGGTGCTCTACGTTCTTTTTGGTACTCATGATTCTCTCCTTAGTAAGCCATAATTGTTTCATCGCAGTTACTGCACTCGTAATAGTGCATATGTCCGCCTTCGGTGAACTCTGAACACCCACAGAATATGCATTTGATGTGGGCAGGTCTGGTGATATGTCCAAGGGTGACCCTTGCCCCACCATGCAAGACAGTGAATTCAGTAATGGGTCTGCGTTCAATACGATTAACACCAAAGTCCACCATGGCGACCTTAACTACTACGTTACTCATGGTAGTTCCGTCACAGCGTGTAGCGGGTGCACAATAGGTGTGTGGAACTCTTTAATCGCTGGGTCTTGTCTGTTCTCTGTCACTAGTGTGAAGTCAGAGCAGAACTTATCCTCCACGAACCACGCCATTGGTGCTCCTATCGCCATATCTACAGAGGTATTCATAATGAAGCGTAGATTAGCTCTATCGCCATCTGTTAGTGGGCTTTCAGGACATCCTGTAGAGGCACGAAACTTGAGGTGCATCGCCTCAACCTGCTTATCTGTGAAATAGTTCTTCATCATTGTTCCTTAAAATGGAATACTGTCATCCACACCGTTCCATGTGCGCTTAAAGCTCCGCCATGCTCGTTTGAATCTTTTTTGCAATTGGTTGCATTTATCTAGCGCTTCTTCACACGGGTTTAGTATGTGTCTTATCCATGGGTATAGTTTTGCACAGCGCTCTATATACGCCCACTGGTCTACTCGTGGAGGTATTACTCCAGCGTAGAGGATGGTGCTGGCTTTTAGTATACGCCCTCCCCGAAACCCTAATACCTCTAGGTCTCCATTAGCATAGAGTATTCCCTCCCATGCCCCATTACGTACCCAGAACTTTAATTGAGTTGCTGTGCTTTCCTGCACGTCACATATCAGGTCTACTCGCTTGTGTTTCGTGTACCCGATGCCTATGGTGTAGTGCGATGGGTAGATGCGCATAGGTTTACTCACAGCAGGTTTACCTCGCCGTCACAATCAATCTGTACCTCGTCTATCGGTATCAGCATGTTCTGCATAGGTGCACTACCTGCTTTAAACCATACATTAGAATCTGCTGGTGCACCGTTAGCCAGCGCGGTTTGCAGGGCTTTAATTAGTTGTTCTAGGCTCATAGCGTTTCCTTTTTAAGTGATGCCTTTGACCAGCCTATTGTGGTGTCATATGGGTCTGGGTTGTGGTGTATGGTCAATGCCCCGTCATGCTTCACTGTCGTTTTACCCTCTGGGTTGAACTCCCCTACAAAAGCGTTCGCATAGTCCATCGTAGTGAACTGAGTAAATGCCGCTGTTGGTTTATGTACTTTAAGGTGGACTACCTTCTGGGTACCATCCTCGAACTCCATAACTTGCCCTTGTGCGTTCTCTTCGGTGACTGCCTCTAGCTCCCGCATCTTCTTGACTACTTGCCAAAGCTTATTGATGGCTAGTGGGGTGCCTTTGGTGTTCTTGACATACTCTTGAATGTCTTCTGTTGACCAATTAGCTAGTAGCAAGCCCCACCCTTTGGCCTTGTGAGCGTTGGCATACATCAACACAGCCTTGAGCTTATCGCCCTTGGCCTTGAAGTGTGCCTCACTGATGGTCATGGTACTGCCCATTAGCGCACCCGTGTATGGTAGCCGTGGGCTGGATTAGGTTGTGTGGAGTAGTGCACCTTTACCTCTGGTGGAAGCATAGCGTACTGCACAGGGTAACAAGAACTAACTGCCGTGAATGGTAGTTTCATCGCGGCTCTTTTCTCGTTAGGAATAAAGCCATTTTCGATGAGTTGTTTAGTGGTCATTAGTCTTGTCATTTGGTGCACCTCCATGTGCTTTCTGTATACTTAATAATAACAGATTGATTTAATTAGTCAAGCAATTAATGCACGTTGTGATGCTTACCTGCTACGGTACGTAAGTGTTCTACTATTTGTTTAGGGATATCTTCTCTGAGGGTATCCCCACCCCAAGGACCCAAAGTACGCACCTTGGTTACCTTCACCAGATGACCACTAGGGCTCAGGACGTACCCAGCGTTGCGTAGGTGCGCTTTCTGTAGGTGTGCATACTGTGGGCGGTACTTCTTGCTCTCCGTCATTCTGCGGGTGAGCTTCTCTGGCATATGGTGAATTAATAACATGGTAAGTCCTTTATAAAATAGTGATAGTAAGCAACCACCCCAACCAATAGCAATACTGCCTTGGCTAAGGTTAGTCTTGGTTTAGTTTCTTGCTGGGTGATTCGTTGGGTTTGGTCTAGTGCGTCACTAAGCGCCTGAATCAAATGTTCACCCTCGCCTATGTGTCTGTCTAGTAATCCCACGAGCTCCACGATAATGGTACTAAGCTCCTCTTGTGTATAGGATTCTAGTGGGCGTCCTTTGTAGAGTAGTTGGTGCTTGCTCATAGCCAGTACTTTACTAGTGAGCCTACACTAAAGAATAGTACGAAGATGCCCCAACTTACAAAGGCATAGGCCGCACCGTGCTCGTTAGCCATACCTGTTGCATAGCCGATAAGTGCTGGCATTACTATTAAGAGTAACGCCGCGCATGCTAGTTTAGTATTCATTACTTGCGCTCCAGTGGTTTAGATTGCCCTACCGTGTATCCCGCTTGCCACAGCTTGAAGTGTCTGGCTATCTCTTCATTGACATACTGACCATACTTCTTCTCGTAGGATACGTGTATGCCTTCATACAAGGCTTTATGCTCGGCCTCGAAAATGGCTTGCTGGTTTTCTAGTGTGCGGGTGCTCATGCTAGTCCTTAAAATAATCTGGGTGTGATTTAACGTGAAAGTACTGGAAGTCGGCCTCAGTAGCCTGACGTATTTCTGTTTGATGTACAGGGAATGCACTGTCCATCCCACTACGCCCACCTAGCGTCACTTTACCTGCTAGAGGCTCTAACATGTAGCCGTGGTGGAGTATGCCTAGTGTGGTTTCTTTGTGTACGTATGCTCGGCTTGCCATCATAGTTCCGCCCTCGCAGGGAAGTACTTCTCCCGTAACGCAACCGCCTCGCTGTAGGTCTTTTTGAATTGTCTGTAGGTTTTAGTGTACGTCCACAAATGCTCTCGTACCGCATCCCACAGAATGACCATGGCCTCGTCCTGTGTGGGCATCTTGGTTATCTTCTCTGAGTGAAACGGCTTAAAGTTCTGACGCTCTACCCCTAACACTGCGCATACATTTAAGTGAATACCTGCCCTGTAGGTGGACTCTGCATCATTAGCCACCGCGTGAGCATACTTACGCAATAAAGGTGTATTTCTCTGCACCTTAGCGAAGTAGTGACCTAAGTCATGCCCTACGTCCTCTAGGCCATCATATAACCAGTGTCTTACCTCTAGTAAGTACCTAGCCTCAATACACTGGTGCCCCGCTTCAATATCCTTCTCATGGCATGCCCCGCAATTCATCTCGACCTCCTTGTCTGTATATAAACATAATAACAGATTGGATAAATTAGTCAAGAAGTATTTGTTTGTGCAATTAGTTGCACAGGAATTAGTCTACACCCCATAGTGGGTCGTCTTGGATTTGGGCTCGGTTCAGCTTCTTGTATTCACGCTCGCGCATCTGCCACCCATGCTTGTTACCTGTCTTCCACTCTTCGCGCTTGGGGGTGAATTTGTGGTAGGGGTTCTTGTTAGCACGCATGCCAAACATCAACGCCATACGGTATGCATGGTCATTGATGCTTTCTTGTCCGTGTGGTTTGCTTGCCATTAGTGTGACTTCTGTATGACCCAGCCCTTGAACTCCCCGAACTGGAAGACCACGGTTGCGTTGATGCCTGCCATATGTAGGAAGAAGTTATTACCGATAGGACGCTGTACACCCCCTAGGGATAGCTCCTTAGCCACTATCTCCTCTGCTGGCACCCCAGAGTGTACCTTCCCTGCTAACGTGAGCCTAGCCATGGCATTACCTAGGTAGTCTCCTGTATTAGTGACCTTTTCCACCACGAGTAGCGCCCCGCCATCTTCCATCTTGCTCAGGAGGTTCTGTACGTATTGTTTGCGGGTCTTCTCAGGTAGGAACATCAGCACTAAGAAGATGACCGCGAAGTCATACGGCTGGTATTCAAACTTCTGGCAGTCAGCATGATGGATACTACCCACACCGCGCCATTGTTTCACCATCTCTTCTGTGTTCTCTATAGAGTGTGCTTCTATGTTTCGACTACTGATTACGTTAGCGATATTGCGGGTGATATTACCTGTGCTCGCCCCGATATCATACATACGCCCACCCTGAGGCAGGAAGTGTCTGGCAAAGTGGCTTACCATCGTGGTAGCGAGGTCATACCATGGGAGTTGTTCTCTTACATGCTGGTCAAACGCCTTGGCGATATCGTCGCGCTCGAATGTCCACTCTGCTGGTATAGAGTAGCCTCCAGTGGTCTTGGTCTCTGCCTGTGGGTCCTTGATATCGTAGCCCACGCCTGTCTTCGCTTGGTGATTGGTTTGATTAGCCTCTATCGTCTCGTTCTTCATTACGCATTCCTTTTCGCCATGTTGTTTTCTACTTTAGTCATTACATCTAGGGAGCTTGCTGTGATTTGTACGCCATACCGAGCCCACATCTCTCTACGGTAGCTTAGACCATACACCACTGAGGCAAAGGCATCCGCCACGTCCTTAGAACCGTTGGGCGGGTGGTCTATCTTACCCTTCTTGGCATCCTTCTCCAGTGATACTAGCTCAGACCTTAGCTTCTCGTGGGTAGGCATCTCTATGCGTCCATCGTACAGCGCTTGCTTAGTGATGTCATACGGTAGCATGCTGGTATCCGTACTGGTGTAGCCCACGGTGTACCCTTGTTGTTTCAGTAACTGCATACTGTCCGTCGATTGGAAGCTGTCGAACGTCACCCACTTGATGTTAAGTCCTTGCTTAGTGAGGGCGTATATCATTGACCGTATCTTGTGGAATAGTATCTCCCCGTTCTTAGGTGGTTTGATTTCTAGTACTGCGTCTATCTGTATCTTAGGTAGGGTCTCGAAGTGGTCCCCGCGGTCTACCTTCATAAATCCTGTACACGTCCCTACTGCAAAGCCTGCACTATCCCCTGTGATTGCCAAGTCCACATGAGCGAAGCGTGGAATCTCTGGGTTTTTAAACTTGGATTTAAAGATGACCAGTTGCGTCGCCGCGAAGTCCACGCTCGGTAGATTGAACGGTGACTCTACCTTACCCATACAGCGGGTGACTGATTCAGGTTCCATGATATACGGGAATCTAGCCAGTGTTGATACGCCCGCGATGTCTCGTAGTGAGCCCATGATGTCCCGCTCAAACTCCCCTAGGTAGTCCATTGGTATCTCTACTACCTCTGACTTAGTGAAGGTACTTATATCATCTGTCGGTTTGAGGATGGCTGGCTTACGGGATTCAGTGCCCACGAATACTTTGAAGCGTTCAGGTCCATAGGTGCCCTCAGGCCTTACGTCCCATGCCACCTTATCGTAGATGTACACGCTGGTCTTACCTGTCTCCTGTTGCTCTTTGAGGGCTTCTTCGACCTTCTTATCCGTGAACTGACCGGGGTATCTCTTGGATGACACGAGACATAAAATCCCCGGCATCTTGCCCTGTTTCATAAAGCGTGACTTACGACGGCGTGACAGAGAATCGTATATCTCTATCGCTTGGTCGTACGTGCCCTTATCTACTGTCTGTTTAGACTTCTCAATAACCGCCATGAAGTTCAGCTCATCAATCACCCCGCCCATGACGTTCTGACCAATGGCACCCGCGGCATTACCACCTACTGGTTTGACTAGGATGTTGTTAGGGAAGCGCATCTCACTCTCTAGGCGAGCATCGAACCTGAATGTAGTACGGAAGTATTCAGAGCGTGCTAGTAGTGTACGGAAGCGTGCATAGTCCACCGCCTTCGCTAGGGAAGCATTCATAGATTGAAAGATGAACTCAATCTCTGAGGCTGGGTCGAGGCCGTATAGTTTGTGTGGGTTCTTAAGCGTACTTAGCAGGTAGGTCTGATACGCGGTGGTGTATACCGCTATCGTGGTCTTAGCTACACCAATACCCCCTGTGAGGACTGCTTCTGTGTAGTCCCCAGAGTTAATGGCTATGATGTGCTCCAACACAATAGGCCACACGTTTGCACTGGCGTCTAGGTACTTCTTACCACAGATAAACTCTTCTACGCCTACTGGGAAGCGCTTGTAGTGCCCTGCTAGTCTTAACTGATTGAAGTCCCCTTGATAGGCTTGCTCTAACCCCACGCGAATGAAGTCCCTAAATGCTGGATTTGCAATTGATTGCAAATTTTGTTCTATGCGCCATAACGAGGCATGGTCAAACTCTGGTGCCGCCTTCACGTATTGTCTCCTAGCCCTACTTGTTCGTACACGCCTTCTACTGTGTTCCTACTCGCCTGCTGTAATAGGTCAATGAAGTCGTCCGCGTCACTAGTTTGGTTCTCAGCATTGTTCAGTGTAATTGGGGATGTCGATTTGTATAGGCCAACCATCTGTAGATACTTATGCTTATTGTTCTCTGCTGATATCGCTACATTCAGCGCATGCATCTTCACTAGGTTGGACTTCTCATTAGTATCTGTCGCTAGACGTAAGGCAATGTTACGGGCTTCATCATAGAAGTTGACCGCCATGCCCACGAATAGCGGGTAATCAAGCTGTAGCATCTCCTGCTTGGTAATACGGTTAATCTCACGTATCTCAAGGTTCAGGGTCGGCATCGGTAGTTTGAGGTATTGCCCTATGGTCGAACGTGGGACGCCTCGCAACATGAGTCGCATGATTTGCTTGCGGCGGAACTCTTTCTCCTCTGCGGTAGCCTTCACGTTATACCCGCGGTCAGGCACTTCCTCTAAGCCGTCTTCCTTGAGTATGCCTTCCACTGCCTCTAGGGTGAAGTCAGTTTTCTCTGGGGCATCTTTTAGTTTGGCCTTGGCTTGCTTCTCTGCCAACTTTTCTGCCGCTGTCTTCTTATGCGGTCTTCCCTCTAACTGCTTAGGATGTACCTTGCGCTTAGGTTTTGCGGGTGCAGGTTCCACTGGTGTATTAGCATGGTTATCTCCCACTTTCTTCACAGATACCTTAGCAATACCAGTCGGTAATACTAGGTCTGACTTGCCCGTAAGTCCTTGTTTTGTATGGTCTAAAGGGAGGGTTGATTTGGGTAAAATAGTCGTTTTTATCATGCCTCTGTCTCTTCTAAGTAAATCAATGACTTACGAATCTGTTTATTTTCTTACGTAAGTATAGTATTTATCTTATCGGAGGTGTATAGCTTTTTGCATATTATCTCTAGTTCTTCTCTATACAGATACTCTTATTACTCTATGTAGTCTTATCTCTTATATGGGTCGGCCCACGAATTACTGGGTCGGTAACCCGCCGCGATTTGCAATTGATTGCACTGGGCGTTAAAAAGCCCCACGTCTTAGGTGAGGCTGTTTGGATGGTTAGTCAGGTATGTCGAAGCTAGGTATCAGCCCCGTTGCTATCTCTTCTTGCCACAGGTCTCGCAAGGTGTTTGCTATAGTTTCAGACACTAGGTTGCTTCGGTCTTTGACGGTGAGGCCATTAGGGTGCTCCTCTACTACGATATACCCATTCCTGCGCACGTCGTAGTACACCTCTAGCGCCCCGTATTTGATTAGGGTGTTCATCTACTCTACCTTTATCATTTCTATGAGGTCTGGCATCCACACCACGAAGTTACCAGCCACATCCATGGCAATGTTCCTGCGCTCTACTTCCACAATGGTGCCATAGCGAGGAAAGAAGTAGCCTCTGCCCGACGTATCAATGTCTTTGGTACACAGATACTTGACCTTTGTACCTATCAAAGCCTTGGCCTCGCTATTAGTGGATGGTTTGATGTTCTCTCCATCAAGATACTTACACAGAGACATTACTGCTTCTTCTCTATCCCAAAGGTGAACACACCATTCACTACCTGCATCATCATGAGACTGCCGCCTGTATCATCCACCTCTGCTACTGGTATCTGTACCTTGCCGCCTAAGCGTTTAAGGAAGACGATAAGTAGCTGGTCTTTGTGGTTGTCAATCGCCTCTGCATGCTCAGGGTTATCCTGTCTTGCTAATTCAATACCTAATCCCATGTGCTTCTCCTTAAGATAAATCTAGTTTATGGTACGCCCCGAAAATCTGCTTGGCATACTCGTGTAGGTTCATAGTGGTTCCATCTGCGTATGGCAAGTTGAACTCCAGCTCTAGTGCTTCCTTCAATAGGTTGGCGCTAGGACGCTTTGGATATTCACACAGAGCATAAATGGTGTTGTCCTTCTCCACGACCTTCACACGCACCCAGAACACCTTGAGCATGGACTCTAGTTCTTCATTGTAGAAGTACTTCTGCACCTTGAATGAAGACACGGTATCTCCTATCGTCATGTTGGGTTCCATGTTGGCAGTAATCTTATCGCGCATACTGCCCTTACGTACTGATACGTGTTGGGTACCGATATACACCTTAGTCCGCGGTGCCGCCATTGCCGACATAATCGCTAGGTAGGCCATACGGTCTTTGTGGTGTGGGATAGAGTTCAATACGTATGAGCTGAGGATAGAGCGTGGCTCATTGGTTTTGAGTAGTCCTTCCAACTGGGTCAGGAACTCTAGGTTCTTAGCCCGTGATACTTCTGAACAGATTTTCTTGTCATCGCCATATCGATACGGCTCAAAGCTTAGGACATTCCAGCCACCCTTAGCCAATAGCTCGGCGTCATGGCCTGTACCACAACCAAAGTCGATGAAGTTAGGCTCGTAGACCTCTTTGTACTTACGCTTCACTTCTGGGTCTAGGTGCGGCATCAAACCTAAGTCTGTGTTCACATCCTCATCCTTGTGTGCTGAGCCTCTAGTCGCGCCAATTGTCCTACCCATAGGAAACCATGAGTAAGTGCGAGAAAAGCCCACCATCTGCGCCTGTACCGCTAAACGACGGTATGCGTTGTAGCGTAACTCATCCGCATAGGCTTCTTGGATGTTGAAGTCCATCGAAATACCGTTTAACACCCATGTAGCGTACTCCGCCATATGGTCAGGTACTGTGACTACCTCACACTCTTTGTGCCCAGCGAATTGGTAGGCATATACCCGCGGTACCCCGTTCAGGACTTTACCCGATTCAGAGATAACCACAGGCATACGGATACCTTTAGTCGCTAGCGTGGTGGTTGAGGTAATAGATGCGTCTGACGGTGCTTGGATAGTCTTGAACAGTGTCTCTACCAGCATGGTTTGTGATTCCATGCATGGGTAGCGTGTGTCTGGCTCAATCACTTCAAGGTTATCAAAGTCGATAGAGGCTTCCATTGCTGAGAATCCGTCGAACACATCCTTGCTGGTCTCTATGCCCTCAAAGTCATTCGTTGCCCGATTAAAGAACACGTTAAGGCCTTTCTCATCAGCCTCAGAGATATCCACATCGACTACAGGTACAAACTTGTAGCCTAACTCTTTTGCCGCCGCTGTACGCTGGTGGCCTGATAAGAGCATGCCGTCTTTGTTTACGTATAAGGGTAGAACAAAGCCTAGGTGTTTTAATGAGTCTATGAGCTTAGCAAACCGCTCTGGCACCCGTACCCGCGGGTTGTACTCTGCCCCTTTTACGAGGTCAATAGGCATTAGTCGTATGGCTTCTTTCATCTTATGCTCCGAACTTATTGATGCCGATTTGTTCTTTAACCCAGACAATCATATCGTTAGCTGAGCCATGGGTTTCTAGCATCGCCATACGCCATTTGTTGTACTGCTCTAACGGCACCAAGAAGCGGAAGTCACCCAAGGTAAAGCCAGCCTCTTTGTTCTTGTTGATAACCAAGTGGTTCACGTCCCCGCATACTGCTTGGGCACTTAAGTCTTCCAAACAATCAGCCGATACGTTGTCCAGCAAGCATGAGATTTCTTCCATGCTGAAACCTGTCTCAATCAGGTCAATACCCATTGATTGCAAGATTTGCAACTCTTCACTTAGCTTTTCGTTGTCCCACTTAGCATTCTCTGCCACGCGGTTATCCGCGATACGATAGGCCGCTACTTGCTCAGGCGTGAGGTGGGTAGCAATGATAACAGGTGCTTGGGTTAGGTTCAGAAGGTGTGCGGCTTTGAGGCGAGTATGGCCTGTAATCACCACCATATCGCTGTCTACCACGATAGGTACATTGAATCCGAATGCCTTGATACTATCTGCCACACCCTGCACAGCATCTTCATTCTGGCGTGGGTTGTTTTGGTATGGGAGGATTGCATCTAGTGCAATTAACTTCATTTCTAATTCAGGTACTGCTACTGGTTCGCTCATTTAAGTTCCTTTGATTTGACTGAATACTTTACGGATGTTCTCATCAGATAGTACAGGGTTTTCTAGGCGTATCTTGCCTATCCCTGCACCTGTGTAGAACCCTATTTTCTTATCGAAACTCCACGGGATATCTGAGCCGACTAGCTTAAGGACCTCTTTATATAAGACCTTATTCTTGCTTGCTGGCACCCACTCCAATGGACTTGACATCAGGAAGTTTACCACATCTGGGTGGTAGAACACTTGACGAACTAAACCGCTATCACGCTCAAACACCTTAGCGATTTGTAGGTTGGTTGGCAGGGTATGCAGTCCGCTATCTAGGCGATACTGTGCCCATGACTCTGCTGTGGCTTCCTGCCCTGACTCGCGTCTTCCTTTGTTATAACTACCCACGGTCAGCATATCGTTGCCTAGCACCACGTCTGCAAAGTCCGCATTAAAGTGGTGGTAGATACCATGGTTCACACCATAGCGACGTATCAGCACGTTACACATACCCATCAGCACGTTAGAGAAGTCTGTCTGTTCAATGCTCTGCAATGTCTCTAGTAGAAGCATGGACAACTTATCATCATTGGATGTGTGCGGTAGAGGGATGAACTCGTAGTTCAGCCCCAAGTGATTCGCATAGATTAAAGCATGGTGTGGGTCGAAGTCTTCCTCAGTCCTGCCTACGCATACACATCGTTGCTTAGCTCCGATTGCCTTTAGTAAGTAGGCAGTCAAGATACCATCTGTGCCGCCAGAGATAGACGTGATTACCTCTTGTCTACCCATCTTAGTGTAGATGTCTTCCGTGGCACGTAGTAATACGTCTAGGAACTTTCTAGGGGTGCGTTCTTCTACAGAAGCAATCGCAGGTAGATTAATGGTCTGGCCTTTGAACTTACGCATGACGCCATCAAACACGTACACCACCCCATCCATGGCTTGCTCAATCTTGGCCTTAGGGCATTGCTTGCGTAGTGCCAGCTTGTACGAGTTGATGTAGATTTTAGTGCCATCAATCGCGTAGTACAACGGTTGCATACCCGGTGGACTAATGTGGAAGTAGCACTTTGTACGACCACCAACTACTCTGGTCTCTACGCCTTCCTCTGGGATGCTGACCCCGCCGCCTAAACTGCGCATAGATTTGATAGTGGTTACGGTGTCGATGTTCTCAAACATCAGGGGATTCTTGGCATCCCACTTAGCGTTTATTTTCATACTGGTGTCCTTGGTCGTACCATGATAAATGATGAGAAGGTAGGGAATTTAACGATATTCTTCTTCTCGAAGCCGAAGCGCTCATAGAAGGCAATCGCCCGTTTATTGTCTGTCTTTACGAATAGCCATATCGGTGCCCCACCCGACCACGATATGTATTCCTTGAGGTATTCTGACGCCACCCCTTTTTGGGCTGAGGCAATGTGCGTAATCTGGTTAGACCCGAACGGGAATTTAACACCATAGGTGCCTGTTCTGGTTTCGGGACGGATGTGTAGCATGACGCCGCGCACCCTATCGACAAATAGAAAGCCTGTAGATAACTCAGACTTAGATACACCAGAGAAACAATCAGGGTGCATTTTAACGAGTGAGATAGCATACTCAATATCCTTAGGGTCTGTGGTAGGTTTCATTAGTAAGTGTGCCACATTTTACCGTCTGAGTGACTAGGGTAAAACTTAGGCCGCTGTTCCTTTGGTAGTTTATTAAACTTGTAGCCCCAATACGCCTCACCGTAGTAAGTTACCCGATTGGTGCCATTCTCACCTGTGCCAGACTGCACCCATTCTAGGGCGACACGTCTTGGCTTAAACTCAGAATACGTTAGACAGAATACATTGGACTTACCCCAACTCATGATGAGGTCAAGGTCTAGGTTGTGAAACATCCAATCTCTGAATTCTTTCTTGGTAACTTCGCCGTCTTGTACGCATGCAGGCAAGATGTCCACGCGGCAATAGACTTTAGTGCCGTAGGTGCCTCTATCCCATTGATGAGGGCTGGAACCTTTTGGCTTGTCTTTCATCTTGCTATCAGCCATCTCTAGGCCAGTACGCGACTGATAACCAAAGGTAATGAATATCTTGCCCCACTTGGCAATGATAGGCTCTAAGATGTTCTCGCACAGTGCCTTACCTGCTTTGATTACCACCTCTGGCTTTTCTGGGTAGTTGCAAACACCCGCTACTGAGTTGTAGTTGGTATGTAGGAAGTCTCGCATGATGAAGTTCTTGGACAATCTAGTGAGCGAGAACTCTTCCATTAAATCGTACATCGCTTGACCGTCTGAGGTCTTCATATTGAATCGGGCTTTATCGTGAGACACCGCACCAAACAGCGCATCGTATTCTTCACGGCTAACCTTCTCTAAGCTCAGGTCGCCAGCTTCATTTAGGTCATGCACATACTTGATGTGCTTGCACTCACGGTGGGCTTTTAGAAACGCAGGGCAGGTGCATGTGCTGTGAACAACGTCCACAAAGTAGAATTTGGATTTGTCTGTGCTACTTGGTACTTTTAAAATCATTAATGTTCTCCCATAAGATAAACCATTATAGCATATTGATATAATTAGTCAAGGTTATATTACAGGTGGAGTATTGCTAGGATGGTCTTACCGTGAGTAAGCCAAGTGTTGGTGATAATGTGGATGCAGGTGATTGCTTCCAGTATTCTTAGTTTAGACATACTGACTCTTGAGTGTGGTCTTACTTTATAGAGATGCTAACGTCCTTTTGGTGTATGCGCACCCATCAACACCTCTATAAAGTAACCCTCTAGCTGTCGGGAGATTCACTAGAGGGCACTGGTTGAACTTAAGTCGCCAACCACGGCTTTTTACTTAAGGCCTTATTCTGGCACTTGTATTTCAAAATTGCAATCAGGAAATACTTTATCCAGTACTTCAATCACATCATGCACATTCATACCAGTCATCAGCTCTTGTAAGGTCGGCATTTTCTTAAGCTTAGAATCACCCGATAAGAAGTCCAAGCAGATGTTTTCTAACGCCACTGCATCGTACTCAGTACCCGATTCATGCTTAGCTTTGTCCAACGCTTCACGGATTGTATCTTTCTGGTCTTCATGCACCTTGAATGACATTGTAGAGGTCTTTTTAACTTCTACCTTAGCCGCTTCATCAGCACTGTCGCCTTGTGATAAGCCAGCCGATTTAACCTTGATGTATTCTTGTGCTTGTAACACAGTCATACCTGTCACAGCCGCTACCCACTCGTCCACGTTTTCTGGTGTCAAGATGGTTGCCAGCTCTTTCAGCATTGTCCAGCCTAGGCCTTTAACTTTATCCCATGGCACACCACTTGCTGATAGGCCATTGTAGATGCTGATTAGGTACATTGCTTTACGGTACAGCATACCGCCATCAGCTTCCACGTATTGACGGAAGTTTTCAAAGCCGCGGTCTAGGTACCAGCCATTAGTTTGGATTAATGCCAACACGCCGCCTAGTTTGAAGTAATCGTGGTCGATTGAGTTCAACAACTCTGGCACTAGTTTAAAGGCCTTGTCTTCTTTCAACTTATCCACTTCGGCTACTGCTAGCACGATAAGGTCTGTTTCTTTTACTACTGCTGGTTTAGCTTCTACCAACGATTGGGCTTCTGTTGTGTCCGCTTTCACGTCTGCAACTTCTGCCGCCTCAGTTGCTTGCTCAACTACTTCTTCTTTAGCCTTTGGTTTTGTTTTAAGCAATTTCTTAACTGGTGCTTTGGTTTCTACTGTCTCGTCTGCCTTGCTCATCATATGCTCCTTAGTTTTATGTGGTGGGCCTCGTTAAAAGCCATAACTAATAATATCATATTGATATAATTAGTCAATGTTTTTATGCAATTAATTGCAATTAACTGCACTTATTCTGCTTTCTTTCTGCTTTTCTTCTCAGGTACTACCGTGGCCTGTCTTTGAGCGGCTGTGAACTTATCCCCCAGAGTACATAACCCGAACATCCCTAGCGCTACTGCATCCGCAATGTTGTTAGTCTTTGATTCATACCCGAACTGCTTGAACACCTCCATCATCATGGTGTCTTTCTGGGCATTGCCTTTGCCTGTTAGCCACTTCTTTAGATGGGTTGCTGATACGTCTCGGTAGGTGTGTTCTTCCTGCCAGAGCATGTAGCGCACGATGGAATTAATTTGGGCTAGCACGATGGCTGAGGATGCGTGACCGATAAACAACTCCTCAATCACAATGAGGTCTGGCCTATACTCATCTCGTACCTCCACGATGCGTGAAGCTATCTCACACACCCTAGGCCATCCTGTTAGCTTCTTGAACTCCACCTCTTCGGTGAACAATACCTTCCTGCCCATCTCAACCACTGCGACACCTGCTTTGGTTGAGAGGTCAAGACCTAATACTCGAATTGGTTTCGTCATTATAGCTCGCTTAGTAGTGGTTTGTCTGGGTGTCTTTTGGTACCGTTCTCCATCCACGTTACTACCTGCGGGTGCTTACCTGAGAAACAAGCCACTGCGCACGGGCACTTCTGGGCTCTGCCAATGAGGGCTGAGTGACATACCCCTGCTGGCATGCCTTTACTTCGGTCCTGACGCCACGCTGTAGCTACCTCGGCCTTGGCTAGAGGTACATCCGATAAGCTGTCGTCACGGTGGATGGTGAACTCTTTAAACGGACTGAACGGGCTATCTGGTATACCGCTGGCCTTAAGACTTTCGTCCTTGGAACCATACGACTTGCTTATGTACAGAAGGGTTGCCACATTGGTATTGACCCGCTGTGAGACCTCATCCGTGCTTGCATGAGCTAAGCGTAGGTACAACGAGGTTCTGAACTTGTGCTCAGCCATCGGTGCCACTAGTTTCTTCCACTCATCCTTATCAATAGTCTTAATCTCCACGATACGAAGCTTAGGTTCGCCCACATCCAGCATCACGTCCACACCGCATGAGGTACCTGACTGCTCATCCATGAAGCGGTACTCATCGTACTCCCACTTATTGTAGCCACACTTGCATGCTACTTTAGGCACCTTACCAAAGGTTGCATGGTGATTACCGCATACGGCGCACTTCCATTTACCTACTGCCGCGTCACGTAACCAGTCATTACGGATACGGTGCTCAATATCTCTGCCATGGTCAAACGTAATGCGTAACGCAGTTCCCACGTAAGAGTCCTTCTTCTTACCTAGACCTAGGTCAAGCAAGGCTAGTTCCCTTGGGCAGTACTCCCCGTCTTTCATGAGGTCTGAGGCATGAATCTTAGCGTGGCTTCTGGGCTTCTCCCATCCTGCTAATCGACTATGAATCATGTTCTTGATAGACACTTCTTTTTTGAGTGCCTTTAGTAGTTTGATTGCCATTTTTATCCTTGTGCAATTAGTTGCAATCGTCGGCTATTAATTCCAGCCATAGGTGTTCTGGTATCGCCATCCAGCGCTCACGCTTTTCAGAGTTACCTGCGGCGTCGGTGAAGTTAATTGCAAAGACAGGGGTTTTATTCATCTCTAGTGCCTCTTGGTAGACCTTGAGCAACCATTCCTTTTTAACTGAGAATGATTGCCCTACCGTGGTCTTGGATTCTATCAAGAAACCGCCTTTGATAATATCCCCCTTCATGCTGTCTATTGCCCCAGAACCTACCTGCTGTCTGCCGCCTACCCGCTTCGCCATGCGCTTCTCTGCATTACGTCCTGCCCTGCCGTTATCGACTTTGTTCAGCCTGTTTAGTACTGGGTTCACACTCATAGACTTGCCCCTACATCTTCATCCTTGCTTTCACCGATAGTACCTTTAGCCATCATCTCATCAATCACGCTTTGCTTGGCGTCGTTGAGGAGTATCGGGTCTGAGTACAACACAGCCTTGATGTCGTCCAACAACTTGTAAGGCGTACCATTGAAGACCCAACCCACCTTAGACTTCTCTAGGTAGCCTAGCTCTTTCAAGTAAGTGCTTACCGTATTCCAGTCATTGACGTATCCAGCCTCGTTTTCTGCGGTATCAATCATCTGCATCTTGAACTCGCAGTTAATTGCTAATACGCCCACCTTCCACTTACGCACCACAATACTAGTCACCTTGTATGCTGGTAGGACTGGGTGGATTTTCTTGTCTAGCTCATTCTTACCGTAGCATCTCAGGGTCATTGAGCTTGCGAATTTTAAGGCCTGACCACCGGGCATAGTCTCTGGGTCGCCAAACATAACACCGATTTTGAAGCGGGTCTGATTGATACCGATAAATGCAGGTGGTTCTAAGCCTTGGTTGCGCATGCGGTTGAATGATACTGTGGCTTTCTTGAACATCTTACCCAGTACCAAGGACGCTCCGCCTACTGACATTTTCTCAGCAGATGACTCAATCTCGTTCTGGGTAGATAATGCCGCGATAGAATCCAACACCACCACAGACACGTCATCAGCGTATAAGAATGCCTCAATCAAGTCCACGGCTTGCTCTGCGAACTCTGGGGTGATTAGGATGAGCTCGTCGGTATTGACGCCCATCTTACGTGCCCAGTTCGGGTCATAGCCGCCCTCTGCATCCACGAACACTGCCTTTTTATGGGGCATAAGCTTCTGAGCCACACCAATTGCTTTGAGGCAGATGTTGGTCTTATTGCTTGATTCAGGGCCGAATACAATTGATACCCGACCCATAGGAAACCCACCCCCAATAGCGAGGTCAAGTGGGAATATACCTGTAGGTAATCGCGTTACCTTGGTGTACCCCTCACTCCCCTTCTTCGCTACTAGGTCGCCATGTTCCTTCTTCATGGCTTTTAATACGTCGTTAGCACTACTCATTTACTTCTCCCTATTAATCAGTAGTGCTAACGACGTATTAAAAG
>Ga0208636_100061_pt1 | contig 93317 bp, 77 predicted proteins | sample LakWasM103_HOW12_2_FD_183921 | JGI IMG/M metagenome (GOLD analysis project Ga0208636, IMG submission 183921) | Freshwater sediment methanotrophic microbial communities from Lake Washington under simulated oxygen tension - Sediment Metagenome... | ecosystem: Environmental > Aquatic > Freshwater >... | reverse complement strand
CTCATTGAACTTGTCGCTGGAACCCAGGGCACGGCCGCCGGAGACGATGATCTTGGCGGCGGTCAGCTCGGGGCGATCGCTCTTGGTGACCTCGCGGCCGACGAACGTGCTCTTGCCGCTGTCGGCGGCAGCGGCAACCGTTTCGACGGCGGCGCTGCCGCCGCTGGCGGCGGCGGCGTCAAAGCCGGTGGTGCGCACCGTCAGCACCTTGGTGGCGTCAGCGGATTGCACGGTGGCGATGGCGTTGCCGGCGTAGATCGGGCGCTCGAAGGTGTCGGCGCTGATGACCTTGGTCACGTCGCTGAGCTGCGCCACGTCCAGCAATGCAGCGACGCGCGGCGCCACGTTCTTGCCCGAGGCGGTGGCGGGGAACAGGATGTGGCTGTGGCCGGCAGCCACGGCCAGCACTTGCGCGGCCAGGTTCTCGGCCAGGCCATCGGCCAGATGCGCGGCGTCGGCGTGCAGCACCTTGGCGACGCCCGCGATTTGCGCGGCAGCGGCGGCAGCAGCGGCAGCGTTGTGGCCGGCCACCAGCACATGCACCTCGGCGCCCGTGGCCAGTGCGGCGGTCACGGTGTTGAGCGTGGCGCCCTTGATGTGGGCGTTGTCGTGTTCAGCAATTACCAAAGCAGTCATCAGATCACCTTCGCTTCATTCTTCAACTTGTTCACCAGGGTCGCCACGTCGGGCACCTTGATGCCGGCGCTGCGCTTGGGCGGCTCTTCGACCTTGAGGGTCTTGATGCGCGGCGCCACGTCCACACCCAGATCGGCGGGCTTGACCACGTCGAGCTGTTTCTTCTTGGCCTTCATGATGTTGGGCAGCGTGACATAACGCGGCTCGTTCAGGCGCAGGTCGCTGGTCACCACGGCCGGCAGCGTCAGGCTGACCGTTTCCAGGCCGCCGTCCACCTCGCGGGTCACGGCCACCTTGCCGTCGGCCACTTCCACCTTGGAGGCGAAGGTGCCCTGGGGCATGCCGGTCAGCGCGGCCAGCATCTGGCCAGTCTGGTTGCAGTCGTCATCGATGGCCTGCTTGCCCAGGATGACCAGCTGAGGCTGCTCCTTGTCGACCAGGGCCTTGAGGATCTTGGCCACGGCCAGGGGCTGCAGCTCGGCATCGGTCTCGACCAGGATGGCGCGATCGGCGCCGATGGCCATCGCGGTGCGCAGGGTTTCCTGGCATTGGGTGACACCGCAGGAGACGGCGATCACCTCGGTGACCACGCCCTTTTCCTTCAGGCGCACGGCCTCTTCGACGGCAATTTCGTCAAAGGGGTTCATGGACATCTTGACGTTGGCGATATCCACGCCGGTGCCGTCGCTCTTGACGCGCACCTTGACGTTGTAGTCGACGACTCGTTTGACGGGAACCAATACCTTCATCTCAGCACTCCAAGGCGAATTGACGTTAACGTTAATCAGGATTCTACGGGGGTCTGAGCGTCCGCCCGAGTCATCCAGATGTCTGAGCCGCAAATAAAACGAACGATCGTGCTATTTTAGAGACGAGTTCGGCCCTTGCGTGGCTTCGTTTTAGACTGCGCCCCCTGATGAGCAAAACCAACACGCCCTTCATCGGCGTCTTTGATTCAGGCCTCGGTGGCCTTACCGTGCTGAAGGCCGTGCACGCCGCCCTGCCGGGTGTGGCGCTGCGCTACGTGGCCGACTCGGGCTACGCACCCTATGGCGGGCGCGGCGCCGACTACATCATCGACCGCAGCCTGGCCGTGGCCGGGCACTTGCTGAGCCTGGGCGCGCAGATGCTGGTGGTGGCGTGCAACACCGCCACCGTACATGCCGTGGAGGCCTTGCGCGCGCGCTGGCCGCAGATGCCCATCGTCGCTATCGAGCCCGGTATCAAACCCGCCGTTGCGGCCACGACCAACGGCCGGGTGGGCGTGCTGGCCACAGTCGCAACCCTGGCCAGCGGCCGCTACCAGGCCTTGTTGCAGAGCCATGCCGGCGAGGTGCTAGTGTTCAGCCAGCCCTGCCCCGGGCTTGTCGACCAGATCGAGACGGGACAACTGGAGCGCCCAGAACTGCTCGCCCTGATCGAACGCTATTGCGCACCGCTGCGCGAGGCGCAGGTGGACACGGTCTTGTTGGGCTGCACGCACTATCCCTTTGTGCAGCCCGCGATCCAGGCCGCGCTGGGGCCGCAGGTCAGACTGCTGAACATCGAAGCGGCCGTGGCCAAGCAGGCCAAGCGCCTGTGGGAAGGCGCCAGCCTGCCCAGCGGCAGCGCCGAACCCGACATCGCGCTCAGCACCACCGGCGAGATCGCGCCCTTGCAGCGCCTCGGGCGTCTGGCCCTCGGTGGAGACTTCCCAGCGCAACGCGCGAGCATCTGAGCCAAGCATGGTGCCCAGGACGGGAATCGAACCCGTACGCCCCTCACGAGGCGGCGGATTTTAAGTCCGCTGCGTCTACCAGTTTCACCACCCGGGCGGGCCTGCGTTGCGCCGGATTATGACGGCGGCCTACGCAGCTGAAACGAAAAAGGGAAGCCGCTTGGCTTCCCTTTCGAATTTGGAGCGGGAGAAGAGTCTCGAACTCTCGACCTCAACCTTGGCAAGGTTGCGCTCTACCAACTGAGCTACTCCCGCATATCGCCACTCCGTTTGCACGGCTCGGCCATTTTCGGATCGAATGAACTGGAGCGGGAGAAGAGTCTCGAACTCTCGACCTCAACCTTGGCAAGGTTGCGCTCTACCAACTGAGCTACTCCCGCAGTGTCATTCCTGGAGGCGCGGTCCGGAGTCGAACCGGACTAACCGGATTTGCAATCCGGGGCATAACCGCTTTGCTACCGCGCCTCAGCAATCCATCGCCATCGCCTCTTGCGAGACTTTGACGAAAAAGGGAAGCCGGGGCTTCCCTTCGAAATCCTGGAGCGGGAGAAGAGTCTCGAACTCTCGACCTCAACCTTGGCAAGGTTGCGCTCTACCAACTGAGCTACTCCCGCATGGACTTCAACACACGACTCACAGGGCTTTGGCTTTCGCCATCTACGCTGCGCTGTTTGCGCTGAAGCTCACATTCTATACCGGATTTTTTGTGTCGCGCAAGGGGTCTCGCGGATTTTCAATGCTTGAGTGCATCTCCACCCGCAACGGCCGCCGTCGCCGGCTCGGGCTTCGCAGCCTCCGCCGCCGCTTTCTCAGGAGCGACCGCGGTCACTTCCTCGTCCGGCAGAGGCTGAGGCGCGGCCTCCAGCGCCACTTCCAGCACACGGTCGATCCACTTCACCGGCACGATCTCGAGCTGGTTCTTGACGTTCTCAGGAATGTCTTGGAGATCCTTGACGTTTTCCTCGGGAATCATCACCGTCTTGATGCCGCCGCGGTGCGCCGCCAACAGCTTCTCCTTCAAGCCGCCGATGGCCGTGACCTCACCACGCAGGGTGATCTCGCCCGTCATCGCCACGTCGGCCCGCACCGGGATGCCGGTCAGCGCAGAGACAAAGGCGGTGGTCATGGCGATACCCGCGCTCGGGCCATCCTTGGGCGTGGCACCGTCGGGCACGTGGATGTGCACGTCGCGCTTCTCGAAGGCCTCGTCCTTGATGCCCAGGCGGCGGGCACGTGAGCGCACCACCGTGCGTGCGGCCTCGACCGACTCCTTCATCACATCGCCCAGCGAACCAGTGCGGATGATGTTGCCCTTGCCAGGCATGGCGGTGGCTTCGATGGTCAGCAGATCGCCGCCCACCTCGGTCCAGGCCAAGCCGACGACCTGACCCACCTGGTTCTTCTTCTCGGCGCGGCCAAAGTCGTACTTGCGCACACCCAGGAAGTCGTTCAGGTTGTCCTCGTTGACGAGCACCTTGCCCTCGTAGGTTTTGAGCGCCAGGCCCTTCACCACCTTGCGGCAGATCTTGGAGATCTCGCGTTCCAGCGAGCGCACGCCAGCCTCACGGGTGTAGTAGCGAATGATGCCGCGGATCGCCGATTCGGCGACCTCCATCTCTTCGTCCTTCACGCCGTTGTTGCCACGCTGCTTGGGCAGCAGATAGCGCTGGGCGATGTTGACCTTCTCGTCCTCGGTGTAGCCAGAGAGGCGAATCACTTCCATCCGGTCCAGCAGGGCCGGCGGGATGTTCATCGAGTTCGAGGTGGCCACGAACATCACGTCCGAGAGGTCGAAGTCGACCTCGACGTAATGGTCGCCAAAGGTATGGTTCTGTTCGGGATCCAGCACCTCCAGCAGGGCCGAGGAGGGATCGCCACGGAAATCCATGCCCAGCTTGTCAATCTCGTCGAGCAGGAAGAGTGGGTTGCGCGTGCCGACCTTGGACAGGCTCTGCAGCACCTTGCCCGGCATCGAGCCGATATAGGTGCGGCGGTGACCACGGATCTCGGCCTCGTCGCGCACGCCACCCAGGGCCATGCGCACGAACTTGCGGCCGGTGGCACGCGCCACCGACTGGCCGAGCGAGGTCTTGCCCACGCCCGGGGGGCCCACCAGGCAGAGGATGGGTGCCTTGACCTTGTCGACGCGCTGCTGCACCGCCAAGTACTCGAGGATGCGGTCCTTGACCTTTTCCAGCCCGTAATGGTCTTCGTTCAGCACGTTCTCGGCATTCGCCAGGTCGTGCTTGATCTTGGTCTTCTTGCTCCAGGGCAGGTTGACCAGGGTCTCGATGTAGTTGCGCACCACCGTGGCCTCGGCCGACATCGGAGACATCAGCTTGAGCTTCTTCAGCTCGGCATCGGCCTTCTTGCGCGCTTCCTTGGGCATGCGAGCAGCCTGGATCTTCTTGTCCAACTCCTCCATGTCGGCGCCGTCTTCGCCGTCGCCCAGTTCCTTCTGGATCGCCTTGACCTGCTCGTTCAGGTAGTACTCGCGCTGGCTCTTCTCCATCTGGCGCTTGACGCGGCCACGGATGCGCTTTTCCACCTGCAGGATGTCGACCTCGTGCTCGAGCAGGTCGAGCAGCTTCTCCAGGCGCTTGGCCACATCCGACAGGTCCAGTACCGACTGCTTGGCGTCGAGCTTGAGCGGCAGATGCGCGGCAATGGTGTCGGCCAGGCGACCGGCATCGTCGATGCCACCGATGGAGGTGAGGATCTCGGGCGGGATCTTCTTGTTCAGCTTGACGTATTGGTCAAACTGCTGGGTCACCGCACGGCGCAGCGCCTCCACCTCGGGCTTGGTGTCGGCCTCGGGCGGGATGGGCAACACCTCGGCGACGAAATGCTCTTCCGTCTCAGTGATGCTTTGCGTGGTGGCGCGCTGCAGGCCCTCGACCAGCACCTTCACGGTGCCATCGGGTAGCTTGAGCATTTGCAGGATGCTGGAGACACAGCCCACCTCGAACATATCGTCCGACTTGGGCTCGTCCTTGCCGGCAGCCTTCTGCGCCACCAGCATGATCTGGCGGCCGGCTTCCATGGCTGCTTCCAGGGCCTTGATGGACTTGGGGCGACCGACGAACAGGGGAATCACCATGTGCGGGAACACCACCACATCGCGCAGCGGCAGCAGCGGCAAGGTGATCGGTTCTGCAGGCAGGATGGGATGACCGGACATAGAAACCTCTCTTTCTCAGACCCATCTAGGGCCTGAGGGGGCTATTACAAGATGCGCGTGCGCTGCTGGATCGCACGAATACCCGGTCAGGCGCTGGCCTTGGCCTGCTCGCGGTAAACGAGCAGCGGCTTCGCGTCTTCTTCGATGTTGTGCTCGTCGAGCACAACCTTGGCCACGCCATCGAGGGCGGGCAATTCGAACATGGTGTCGATGAGCGAATGCTCCATGATGGAACGCAGGCCGCGCGCACCGGTCTTGCGGGCCAGCGCCTTGCGGGCAATGGCCATCAGCGCCGATGGACGGATCTCGAGTTCGACGCCATCCATCGCAAACAGCTGCTGGTACTGCTTGATCAGCGCGTTCTTGGGCTCGGTGAGGATCTGCACCAGGGCATCCTCACTCAGCTCGCCCAGGGTGGCGACCACCGGCAGGCGGCCCACCAGCTCGGGGATCAGGCCGAATTTGATCAGATCCTCGGGCTCCACCTCGCGGAACACCTCAGAGACGCGGCGCTCGCTCTTGGTCTTGACGGTGGCGCCAAAGCCGATGCCGGACTTCTCCGAACGGTTCTGGATGACCTTCTCCAGGCCGTCAAAGGCACCGCCGCAGATGAAGAGGATGTTGGTGGTGTCGATCTGCAGGAAGTCCTGGTTCGGATGCTTGCGCCCGCCCTGCGGCGGCACCGAGGCCATCGTGCCTTCCACCAGCTTCAGCAAGGCCTGCTGCACGCCCTCACCCGAGACGTCACGGGTGATGGAGGGGTTGTCGGCCTTGCGCGAGATCTTGTCGATCTCGTCGATGTAGACGATGCCGCGCTGGGCCCGCTCTACGTCGTAATTGCAGTTCTGCAGCAGCTTCTGAATGATGTTCTCGACGTCCTCGCCCACATAACCGGCTTCGGTCAGCGTGGTGGCATCGGCGATCACGAACGGCACGTTCAAGAGACGTGCCAGCGTCTGGGCCAGCAAGGTCTTGCCGGAACCGGTGGGACCGATCAAGAGGATATTGCTCTTGGACAGCTCGACCGAGTCCTTGTTGCCACCCATGTGGCGCAGGCGCTTGTAGTGGTTGTAGACCGCCACCGACAGCGTGCGCTTGGCCACATCCTGGCCGATCACATACTGATCCAGGCTGGCCTTGATCTCGCTGGGTACGGGCAGGTCGGACTTGCTGGCGCGGGTTTGCGCGGAGTCGGCCGGGACTTCGTCGCGGATGATGTCATTGCAGAGCTCGATGCACTCGTCGCAAATGAACACCGACGGGCCAGCGATCAGCTTCTTCACCTCATGCTGGCTCTTGCCGCAGAAGGAGCAGTACAGAACTTTCTCGCTGGAATTGCCTTTTTTCTCGGCCATGGATCTGCTTGGGTTTCATTCAGGCGTCACTGCCTGAACTGATGATAGTTCAAATGCGGCCGGGGCCCTTTTGTCAATAAGGGCCCCGTTCCTGCGCCAGTTGCCCCGGCGGCAGCGCTCAGGCGCGTTTTTCGATCACTTGATCGATCAGGCCATAGGTCGCGGCCTCGGCCGCCGACATGAAATAGTCGCGCTCGGTGTCGAGCTGGATCTTTTCAAGGCTCTGACCGGTGCGCTCGGCCAGGATGCGATTCAATTGCTCGCGGGTCTTGAGGATCTCACGCGCATGGATCTCGATGTCCGTGGCCTGCCCCTGGGCACCGCCCAGCGGCTGGTGGATCATGATCTTGGAGTTGGGCAGCGCGAAGCGCTTGCCCTTGGCACCCGCGGCCAGCAGGAAGGCGCCCATGCTGGCGGCCATGCCCATGCACAGGGTCGACACCGGGGGCTTGATGAACTGCATGGTATCGAAGATCGACATGCCCGCCGAGACGCTGCCACCGGGCGAGTTGATGTAGAGGAAGATCTCCTTGTCGGGGTTCTCGCTCTCCAGGAACAGCAGCTGCGCCACCACCAGGTTGGCCACCGCATCGTTCACCGGCCCGACCAGGAAGACGATGCGTTCGCGCAGCAGGCGGCTGTAGATGTCGTAGGCACGCTCACCACGGCCCGATTGTTCGATGACGATGGGCACCATGCCCAGATTGCTCGTTTCCAGCGCGCTCATGAAGAATCCTTGAAACATGCGTGTAGCGTTGAGGTGGGCCGATTATGTCGCCCTCGGCACGACCTCGCTGCGGGAATGAAAAAGGCGTCGGCCTTGCGGCACGACGCCTTGCTCGGAAGAGCCTGGCTCAGCCAGCTCAGCCAGCCGTGGCCATCAGCTCGTCGAAGGGCAAAGCCTTGTCGGTGACCTTGGCATTGGCCAGCACGAAGTCGGTGACGTTGTTTTCGATCACAACCGCTTCCACTTCGGCCAGACGCTGACGATCGCTCAGATACCAACGCACCACTTCGGCGGGCTTCTCGTAGCTTTGCGACAGTTCTTCGATGTGCGCTTGCAGCTGCTCGGGCTTGGCTTGCAGATTGTTGGCGCGCACCAGCTCGGCCACCACCAGGCCCAGGCGCACGCGGCGCTCGGCTTGGGGTTGGAAGATTTCGGCGGGGATCGGTGCCTTCTCGGCATCCTTCACGCCACGCTTCTTCAGGTCTTCGCGGGCACCGGCAACCAGGCGCTCCGTCTCGCTAGCGATCAGTGCCTTGGGCACGTCCAGCTCGGCCACCGCCACCACGGCGTCCATCACGGCGCCCTTGTTGCGAGCCAGCACACGGAACTTCACTTCGCGCTCAAGGTTCTTCTTGATGTCGGCGCGCAGCGCTTCCACCGTGGCTTCCTTGATGCCCAGGGACTTGGCAAAAGCCTCGTTCACTTCGGGCAGGTGCTGGGCTTCGATCTTCTTGACCGTGACCAGGAAGTCGGCTTCCTTGCCGGCCACATCCTTGCCGTGATAGTCCTCGGGGAAGGCGAGCGGGAAGGTCTTGGACTCGCCAGCCTTCATGCCGCGCACGGCCTTCTCGAAAGCCTCGAGCATCTGGCCTTCGCCGATCAGGAACTGGAAGCCTTCGGCCTTGCCGCCGGCGAAGGTCTCGCCGTCGATCTTGCCTTCGAAGTCGATGGTCACGCGATCGCCTTCGGCGGCCACGTCAGCGGCGGCGCGTTGAGCAAACGTGCGACGCTGCTTGCGCAGGATCTCGACGGTCTTGTCGATCGCCTCTTCGGTCACCTCGCTGGTGACGCGCTCGACCTCGGCGGCCGACAGATCACCCAGCTTGACTTCCGGGTAGATCTCGAAGGTGGCGTCGAAGGCCATCGTGCCTTCGGGAGCTTCGTCCTTCTGGGCGATGCTGGGAGCGCCGGCAACACGCAGCTGGGCTTCGTTGGCGGCTTGCGAGAAGGCCTGACCGAGCTTGTCGTTCATGACTTCGTACTGGACCGAGTAGCCGTAGCGCTGGGCCACGACGCTCATCGGCACCTTGCCGGGGCGGAAGCCGTCGGCCTTGACAGTGCGGGCCAGCTTCTTGAGACGGGATTCGACTTCGCTGTTGATGTCAGCGGCCGCCAGCGTGAGCGTGATGCGGCGTTCGAGCTTTTCGAGGGTTTCGACGGTGACAGCCATATGTGACTCTGAATGTGACTCTGAAAATTGACCTGGTGCGCGGGGCCGGACTCGAACCGGCACGCCCGTGAAGGCGTCAGGACCTAAACCTGGTGCGTCTACCAATTTCGCCACCCGCGCGAGTGGATTCAGAGTTGCCTCGATCTTTCTGATCGCGGCAGCCCTGTGGCGATGCGGCAAACCGGAGATTGTAGCCGGTAGATTAGGCAAAAACCGGCGCGCCATCCACCCAAGGGTTTTGGAGCGCGCCGGCGCGGATGCGGTCGGCGCTCAGGACTCCAGCTTGGAGGGCATGAATCGCGAGGCGGCGGCCGGGCGCTGCACCCGGAACCAGGCCGCGTACATGGCCGGCAGCGCCAGAAGGGTGAGTGCCGTGGCCACGATCAGGCCACCCATGATGGCCACGGCCATCGGTCCCCAGAACACGCTGCGCGACAGCGGCACCATCGCCAGCACGGCGGCGGCGGCCGTCAGCACAATGGGACGGAAGCGTCGCACCGCCGACTCGACGATCGCCGACCAGGCGGGCACGCCGCGCTCGCGGTCCTGCTCGATCTGGTCGATCAGGATCACCGAGTTGCGCATGATCATGCCCATCAAGGCGATCACGCCCAGCAGGGCAACGAAGCCGAAGGGCCGGTTCAGCAGCAACAGCGCGCCAGCCACGCCGGCAATGCCCAGGGGTCCTGTCAGGAACACCAGCATGGCGCGCGAGAAACTCTGCAGCTGCAGCATCAGCAGGGTGAAGGTGATGAACAGCATCATCGGTACGCCGGCAGCGATGGAGCCCTGGCCCTTGCTGCTTTCCTCGACCGCACCGGCAACTTCGATGCGATAGCCGGGCGGCATCTTGGCCTGCAGCTCCTTCAGCGCCGGCCAGACTTGCGCCGTCACCGTGGCGCCTTGCAAGCCCTCGGCCACGTCGCCCTGTACCGTGACAGCGAAACTGCGCCCCTCGCGCCACAGCACGCCGGGCTCCCACTCAAAGCGCACCTTGGCGATCTGCGTTAGCGGTACGGCACGGCCGCTGGCGGTGGGCAGGTAGGCGTTGCCCAGATCGGTGATGGCATTGCGCTCCTCGGCCGGTTGGCGCACCACGATATCGATCAGGCGGTCGGCCTCGCGGTACTGCCCCACCGTGACGCCGGACAGCATCACCCGCGAAGCCTGCGCGATGCTCTGGCTCGTCACACCCAATGCCCGCGCCTTGTCCTGATCCACCTCCAGCTTCAGTGTCTTGACCGATTCGTTCCAGTTGTCGTTCACACCCCGCATATTCGGGTTGGCGCGCAAGATCTCCTTGGCCTGATCGGCCCAGCGGCGCACTTCCTTGGCATCCTCACCCGCCACCCGGAATTGCACCGGATAGGGCACGGGCGGCCCATTGGGCAGCAGCTTGACGCGCGTGCGCGCTTCCGGGAACTCCTTGGCCAGCAACTCCGGCAAGCGCTTGCGCAGGCTCTCGCGCTCCTGCAAGTCGCGCGGGATCAGGATGGACTGGCTGACGTTGGCCTGAGGAAAAATCTGGTCCAGCGGCAAATAGAAGCGCGGCACACCACTGCCAACCCAGGTGCTGACCGCGTCGACGCCCGGCTCCTTGAGCATGCGCGCTTCGAAGCGCTTGGCAAGCTCATGGCTTTGCTCGATCGTTGTGCCCTCGGGCAACCAGAGGTCCACCAGCACCTCCGGCCGGCTGGAGTCCGGGAAGAATTGCTGCTGCACGCGGCCCATGCCCACCAAGCCCAGCACGAACAAGGCCACCGTCATCGCAATCGCCTTCCAGCGGTTCTCGACACACCAACGAACCATCGCGCGGAAGCGGTTGTAGAACGGCGTGTCAAAGAGTTCGTGCGCCTCCCCGCCGTTGTGCGCCCGACTTTTCAGCAAGATGGCGCCCAAATACGGAACGAAATAGACGGACACCACCCAGGAGATCATCAGCGAGGCCGCCGTCACCGCAAAGATCGCGAAGGTGTATTCGCCGGTGGAGGACTTGGCCAGGCCGATGGGCAAGAAGCCCACTGCAGTGATCAAGGTGCCGGTCAGCATCGGCATGGCGGTGACCTCGTAGGCAAAGGTCGCCGCATGCATCTTGTCGTAGCCCTCCTCGAGCTTGCGCACCATCATCTCCACCGCAATGATGGCGTCGTCAACCAGCAAGCCCAGCGCAATGATGAGCGAGCCCAGCGAGATTTTGTGCAGCCCCACGCCCCAATAGAACATCGTCACGAAGGTGATCGCCAACACCAGCGGGATGGTGATGGCCACCACCAGTCCGGGCCAGACGTCGATGCGCAGCGGCCGGGTATGCAGGCCCAAGGCGATGAAGCTAACGGCCAGCACGATCACCACCGCCTCGATCAAGACCTGTACGAATTCATTGACCGAGCGTGCCACTGCCTGCGGCTGGTCCTGGATCTGGCTGAGTTCGATGCCGGCGGGCAGATACGCCTTGATGCGCTCGTTGGCCTGCCGCAATGCCTTGCCCAGCGCAATGATGTCACCTCCCTTGGACATCGACACGCCCAGCGCCAGCACCTGCTTCCCCTGGTGACGCACCATCACCGACGGCGGATCGACAAAGGCGCGTTTGATTTCGGCAATGTCCCCCAGGCGCAAACTGCTGGCCGTGGCGGTCTGTGGATTGATGGCCCGGATGGGCATGGCGCGCAAGGCCGCCACTGAGTTCAGCTGCCCCTCCACGCGCACCTGCAGATTGTTGCTGCCCGCATCGAGGACGCCCGCGCCCTCCATCGCATTCTGTGCACCCAGCTGGGCCAGCACCTGGTTGAAATCCACCCCCAACTCGGCCAGGCGCTTTTGCGAGACCTCGATGAAGAGCTTCTCGGCCTGCACGCCAAAAAGTTCCACCTTGGCCACGTCGGGCACCTTGAGCAGTTCGGAGCGCACCCGTTCGGCCTGCTGGCGCAACTCCTCATTGCTGAAGCCATCCGCCGACAGCGCGAATATCGAGCCATAGACGTCGCCAAACTCGTCGTTGAAGACGGGGCCGAGAACGCCCTGCGGCAGGGTTGGCCGCATATCGCCGATCTTTTTGCGCGCCGTGTACCAGAGGTTGGTCACCTCATGCGGCGGCGTGCTGTCCTTGACCTGGAAGATCGTCAGCGATTCACCCGGCTTGGTGTAGCTGCGGATCTTGTCGGCATGCGGCACTTCTTGCAGGGTCTTCTCGATCTTGTCGGTGACCTGCTCGGCCATTTGCAAGGCGGTCGCACCGGGCCAGAAGGCCTGCACCACCATGGCACGAAATGTGAAGGGAGGATCCTCATCCTGCCCGAGCTGAAAGTAGGCTGCGAAGCCCATCACCATCAGCACCACCATGAGGTAGCGCGTCAATGCCGGATGCTCGAGAGCCCAGCGCGAAAGATTGAAACCGCTGCGTGTCGACGTGCTGCTCATGCGATCCTCGCTCGGCTCAATGCGAGGCCGCGCTGGCGGCAGTCGTATTGCTACCGGGCTGGTAGCGGCGCACCTTCTGACCGGGGCTCAGCACGTGCACACCTGCCACCACCACCTCGTCGCCGGGCTTGAGCCCATCGGACACGACCACCTCGTTGCCATCGGCACCAGCGACCTGCACAACCCGCTGCTTCACCGTCATGCTGGCAGGTTCCAGCAGCCATACGGAGGTGTGACCCTGCTGCTCCAGCACCGCACTGAGCGGCAGCTTGATGACCTTTGCCAGCGACGGCGTCTGCAGCAGCACCGTCGCCGTCTGCCCCAGCTTGACGTCCAGCTTGCCCACATCGGCCTTGGCCTGGAAGGTACGCGTGACGGGATCGGCCGCGGCCGCCAGCTCGCGCAGACTGATCTCCCTGGGCTGCTGTCCCTCGCCCCAGAGGCGCACCTTGAAAGCGCCCGGCACCGCCGTGGCGGCGCGCAGCAGGCTCACCTGATCCTCGGGCACCGAGAACACCACGTCGCGCGGGCCGTCATGGGCAATCCGCACGATGGGCGTGCCCGGCCCCACCACCATGCCTGGCTCGGCGTCCACGCCGGTAATCACGCCGGCGGTGTCGGCCACCAGCATGGCGTAGGCCGCCTGATTGGTTTGCACGCCGGCTTGCGCGCGCGCCTGCTCCAATTGCGCTTGCGCGGCCTTGAAGGCGCTGTCGCGGCGCTCCAGTTCGGCCGCGCTAATGAAGCCCTGGTCCTTCAGCTCAATGAAACGTCGATAGTCGGCGCCCAGCTGATCGCGGTTCACTCGCGCGGCCAGCACCGCCGCCTTGGCAGCCTCCTGGGCCAGCACCAGATCCTGCGCGTCCAGCTGTGCCAGCACTTGGCCGGGCCTGACCACGTCGCCCAGATTCACACGCCGCTGCAAGAGCTTGCCGCCAACGCGAAAAGACAGTCGCGACTCGGTGCGCGCACGGATCTCGGCCGCGTATTCGCGCGTACCACCCGCCGAGTCACTGGCCAGCACCAGGGTGCGGACGGCGCGCTCCGGCTCCGGTGCTTGCGCAGGCTTGCTGCAGCCGACCACCAACAAGGCGCCAAGCACCGACAAGGACAGACGCGAGAAGACTTGGGGCATGAACCACCTCGGCAAAGGGGCCGCTCGCGCCGGCGCAGGGTCTTGCGCCCGGGCGACAAAGCATGCCCCGAAGTAACTGACTAACCGGTCAGTAATGTATGCAGACGCCCTCGGGCTGTCAAACCCGCAAGGTCGCGAATTCGGCCGCCGCTCGACAACAAAGCATTCGCAAAACACACACAATCTGGCCCGTGAGCATAGAACACTACGAAAACTTCCCGGTCGCCTCCTGGCTGTGCCCGCCAGCGCTGCGGCCGGCCGTGACAGCGATCTACCATTTCGCCCGCACCGCCGACGATCTGGCCGACGAAGGCGAGGCGACGACCGAGCAGCGCCATCAGGCGCTGCGGGCGTACCGCAGTGATCTCCATGCCGTCGCGGCCGGCATCGCGCCCTCGACGCGCTGGCGAGCGCAGGTGTTCGAACCCCTGGGCACGGTGTTTCATGCATATCGACTGCCCTTGCGCCTGCTTGACGATTTGCTGGACGCGTTTGAGCAGGACCTGGTGAAAACGCGCTACGCCGACCGCGCCGAGCTGCTGGACTACTGCCGCCGCTCCGCCAACCCGGTCGGGCGCCTGCTGCTGCATCTCTACGGCATCGACGATGCCGCCGCGCTGCGGCGCTCGGACGCCATCTGCACCAGCCTGCAGCTGATCAACTTCTGGCAGGACATGAGCCGCGACGGCCCGGTCGGGCGCTGCTACGCACCGGGCCCGGATCTGCAGCGCCACGGCTTGACGGCCGACGACCTGCTCGCCTGCCAGGACGGCCCGGCCGCCCGCGCGCTGTTGCGTGAACTCAGCGCCTGGGCCGAAGGCCTGATGCGCGAGGGGGCGCCGCTGGTGCACCAGCTGCCCGGGCGGGCCGGCTGGGAGCTCAGGCTGGTGGTGCAAGGCGGCCTGCGCATTCTTGAGAGAATCCGCGCCATGGAATTTGCAACCCTCAGCGCGCGCCCCCATCTGGGCGCGCAAGACCTGGCCCCAATGCTGTGGCGCGCCCTGCGCATGACGCCCGCGCGCCTGGCGCGCCAAGCGCAACACGCGGAGGCCGCGTGAGCCCCGAGCAGTACGTGCAGGAAAAGGCCGCCGGCAGCGGCTCCAGCTTCTACTACGCCTTTCTGTTCCTGCCCGCGCCGCGCCGCGCCGCCATCACGGCCTTCTACGCGTTCTGCCGCGAGATCGACGATGTGGTGGACGAGACGCAGGACGCCGGCGTGGCCGCAACCAAGCTGGCCTGGTGGCGCAAGGAGGCGATGGCCGCCTTTGCGGGGCAGCCTCAGCATCCGGTGATGCACGCGCTCATGCCGCATTGCCCTGTCTACGACATCCGGCTGGAGCATTTGATGGCGGTCATCGAGGGTTGCCAGATGGATCTGGACCAGAGCCGCTTTCTCGACTATCCGGGCCTGCAGCGCTACTGCCATCTGGTGGCCGGCGTGGTGGGCGAAGTCGCCTCGGCCATCTTCGGCCGCAGCGAGCCGCAGACGGTGGCCTACGCCCACAAGCTGGGCCTGGCCATGCAGCTCACCAACATCATCCGCGACGTCGGCGACGACGCGCGCCGTGGCCGCATCTACCTGCCGATCTCGGAGCTGCAGCAGTTCGACGTCAAGGCGCACGAGATCCTGCTGAGGCAGGCGCCCTGGGGCTATAGCGAGCGCTTCAGCCGCCTGATGGCCTTCCAGGCCGAACGCGCACATCGCCTTTATGACGAAGCCTTCGCGCTGCTGCCCGAGGCCGATCGCCAGGCCCAGAAGCCCGGCATCATGATGGCCAATATCTACCGCGCCCTGCTGCGTGAAATCGAGGCCGAGCGCTTCCAGGTGCTGCACCAGCGCATCTCGCTGACGCCGCTGCGCAAGCTCTGGATCGCGATGCGCACCAACTGGCGCGGTCGTTGATGCCCGGCCGCACGCGCCTGGCGGTGATAGGCGGGGGCTGGGCCGGTCTGGCGGCGGCCGTCGAGGCCTGCCAGGCCGGCGCCGAAGTCACGCTGTTCGAGATGGCCAGCACGCCGGGGGGGCGTGCACGCACGGTCAGCGCCGGCGAGCACGCGCTCGACAACGGCCAGCACATTCTGATCGGCGCCTACAGCGCCAGCCTGTCCCTGCTGCGGACCCTGGGCGTGGACCCCTCCATGGCGCTGCTGCGCCTGCCGCTGCAACTGCGCTACCCCGAGCAGGCCGGGCTGCAATTGCGCGCCGGCCATCCGGTGCCGAGCTTCGCCCTCGCGGTGCTGCGCCACGCAGGCTGGCCGTGGCGGGCGCGGCTCTCGCTGCTGAGGCATTGCACGGTCTGGGCGCTGCGGCGCTTCGAGTGCCCGGAGGCGCTCAGCGTGGCCGAACTCTGCATGGGCCTGGCCGACGAAGTCCGTGCGGATCTGGTCTGGCCGCTGTGCGTGGCGGCATTGAATACGCCGGCGGAGCGCGCCAGCGCGCGCGTGTTCCTGCGTGTGCTGCGCGACGCCTTGTTCAGCGGCCCCGGCTCAGCCGATCTGCTGCTGCCGCGCCTGGGCCTGAGCGATCTGTTGGCACACCCGGCCGCGGCCTGGCTGAGCGGCCATGGCGCACGGCTGCGCATGTCGCAGCGCGTCGAGGCCCTGCACGCCAGTGATGCGGGCGCTTGGCTGGTCGATGGCGAGCGCTTCGACGCCGTGGTGCTGGCCTGCAGCAGCGTGGAGGCGGCACGCCTGACGCAAGACCTGGCCCCAGGCTGGAGCGGGCTCGCCCGGGCACTGCGCTTTGAGCCCATCGTCACCGTTTACCTGGAAAGCCCGGGCTCGGCCCTGCCCTCGCCCATGCTGGCGCTGCGCGAGGGCCCGGCCGACCCGGCGCAGTTCGCGTTCGACCTGGGCCAACTGGACCCGCGGCGCAGCGGGCAGTTCAGTCTGGTCGTCAGCGGCGCGGCGGCATGGACCGCACGCGGCCTGGATGCCTGCGCGGCCGCGTGCCTTCAACAGGCGCAACGTCAACTCCGCTGGGCCAGCACGCCGCGCCTGCTGCGCGTCTTGGCCGAGAAACGCGCCACCTTTGCCTGCAGCCCCGGCCTGGCGCGCCCCGGCAGCGCGATTGCGCCCGGCCTCTATGCGGCGGGCGACTATGTCGACGGCCCCTACCCCGCCACCCTGGAGGGCGCGGTGCGCGCGGGCATGGCCGCAGCGCGTCAAGCGTTGCCACGCAGCGCCAGCCGCTAATTTCGCGATGTAAAAACGGGGCAATTCCCGCACAATGAAGCCATGAAGCAAAAAGAGGCTCAGACACCCGCGATTCAAGTCCTGGAACGAACGTTTGCACTGCTGGATGTCCTGGCCAGCCAGCAGGATCCGGTCTCGCTCAAGCAGATCAGCGAAACCACCGGACTGCATCCCTCCACCGCCCACCGCATACTGAACGATCTGGCGATTGGCCGCTTCGTCGACCGGCCCGAGGCCGGCAGCTATCGACTGGGCATGCGCCTGCTCGAACTGGGCAATCTGGTGAAGGCGCGCCTGGATGTGCGCGATGCCGCCATCGGGCCGATGCGCGAGCTGCACAAGCTGACCCACCAGCCCGTCAACCTGTCGGTCCGCCAGGGCGATGAGATCGTCTATATCGAGCGCACGTATTCCGAACGCTCGGGCATGCAGGTGGTGCGCGCCGTGGGCGGCCGCGCACCCTTGCATCTGACCTCGGTCGGCAAACTCTTTCTTGCCAGTGATGATCCGCAGCGGGTGCGTGCCTATGCCACCCGCACCGGGCTGGCCGGCCACACCCGCAACAGCATCACCGACATCCAGGCCCTGGAACGCGAAATGGCGCTGGTGCGCCAGCGCGGCGTGGCGCGCGACGACGAGGAGCTGGAGCTGGGGGTGCGCTGCATGGCCGCCGCCATCTACGACGACCAGGGCAAGCTCATCGCCGGCCTGTCGATCTCGGCGCCGGCGGACCGGCTCGAAGAGGCCTGGCTGGCGCGCGTCAAGGAAACCGCGGCGCAGATCTCGGCAGCCCTGGGCTACCGCGGCGGCTGAATCAGCCGCCGACGCCGCTGTCCGCCACCGTGCTGGGCTGGGTGCTCAGCCATTTGCGCACCCGCTCGGCATCGCCGATCCGCGAGTACTTGCCGGTTGAATCCAGGAACACCATGATCAGCTTGCGGCCCGCCAGTTTGGCCTGCATCACCAGGCAGCGGCCGGCCTCGTTGATGAAACCGGTCTTCTGCAGGCCGATGTCCCAGCTGGAGCTGCGCACCAGGCCGTTGGTGCTGTGGAAGGCCATCTGGCGCTTGCCCACCATCACCTGATGGTCCTTGGAGGTGGAGAATTCGCGCAGCAGCGGGAACTCATGCGCCACCTTGACCAGCGCGGCCAGATCCTTGGCACTCGACTGGTTGCGGCTCGACAGGCCCGTCGGCTCGACGTAATGCGTGTCCGTCATGCCCAGGCTCTGGGCCTTCTGGTTCATGGCCGCCACAAAGGCAGTCGGCCCGCCCGGGTAGTTGCGCCCCAGGGCGCTGGCGGCACGGTTCTCCGACGCCATCAGCGCCAGGTGCAGCAACTCGCCACGGCTCAGGGTAGTACCGATGGCCAGGCGCGAGCCCGTGCCCTTCTCGGTGTCCTTGTCCTCATCACTGATGGTCAGCTGCTCATCCAGCGACAAGCCCGCCTCCACCACCACCAAGGCCGTCATCAGCTTGGTGATCGAAGCAATCGGCAGCACCGCCTGGGAATTCTTCGAGAACAGGACCTCGTTGGTGTCCTGATCCAGCACCAGGGCGACGCTCGACTTCAGGTCCAGCGGGTCATCCACGGCATGCAGGCCGTAGAGCTGGCCAAAGGTGGGCTTGGCGGCCGCTTCCACCAGCGCAGCCTTGCGCGGCGAGCGCGGTGCGGGCTTGGCCTTGCGCACGCTCTTCTTGCTGCTGGGCTGCTGCGCGGCCGCCTCGGCCGACTGCACGGGCGCCAAGGCGCCCGCGCCCAGCAGGAGACCGCTCAAAGCAAAGCCGGACAACAGAGTAGCTAAAGTCTTCAATCGCATCCCCAACAAGGTCGACCGCAGTTTAGGCGATAGAAAAAAGCCAGGCAAGATCAAAAACTTAAAGCGCGATGCTTAAGTAAAGCATCGCTTTTGACCCTGACCTTAACCCTGCGCAGCCACCCGCTCCACCTTGCTCTGCAGCTTGTTCAGCGCGCTCAAATATGCCTTGGCCGAGGCCACCACGATATCCGGGTCGGCCCCCACGCCGTTGACCACGCGCCCCGCGTGCTGCAGACGCACGGTGACCTCGCCCTGTGATTCTGTACTACCGCTGGTGATTGCGTTCACCGAATACAGGATCATTTCGGCACCACTTTGCACTTTGCTCTCGATTGCACGTAGGCTGGCATCGACCGGGCCGTTGCCATCGCTCTCGGCGCTGAACTCCTGGTCGCCGGCAGCAAACACCACCCGCGCATGCGGACGCTCACCGGTTTCAGAATGCTGGGCCAGCGAAACCAGGCGGAAATGCTCGTGGTCCTGGGTCACCGACTCATCCATCACCAGGGCGATGATGTCCTCGTCGAAGATCTCGTTCTTGCGGTCGGCCAGGTCCTTGAAGCGCACGAAGGCGGCATTCACCTCGGCCTCGGACTCCAGCGCCACGCCCAGTTCCTGCAGGCGCTGCTTGAAGGCGTTGCGGCCGCTGAGCTTGCCCAGCACGATCTTGTTGGCACTCCAGCCCACGTCCTCGGCGCGCATGATCTCGTAGGTGTCGCGTGCCTTCAGCACGCCGTCCTGGTGGATGCCCGAGGCATGTGCAAAGGCATTCGCCCCCACCACGGCCTTGTTGGGCTGCACCACGAAACCGGTGGTTTGCGACACCAGGCGCGAGGCCGGCACGATCTGCGAGGGGTCGATGCCCAGGTCCAGGCCGAAGTAATCGCGCCGCGTCTTCAGCGCCATCACCACCTCTTCCAGCGAGCAGTTGCCGGCGCGCTCACCCAGCCCGTTGATGGTGCACTCGATCTGCCGCGCGCCACCGATCTTCACGCCCGCCAGCGAGTTGGCGACCGCCATGCCAAGGTCGTTGTGGCAATGCACCGACCAGACCGCCTGATCGGAGTTCGGCACCTTCTCGCGCAAGGTTTTGATGAAATTGCCGTAGAGCTCGGGAATGGCGTAACCCACGGTATCGGGGATGTTGATGGTGCGCGCACCCTCCTTGATGACCGCCTCGACCACGCGGGCCAGGAAGTCCATGTCGGAGCGATAGCCGTCCTCGGGCGAGAACTCGATGTCGTCGGTCAGGTTGCGGGCAAAGCGCACCGCCAGCGTGGCCTGTTCCAGCACCTGCTCGCGCGTCATGCGCAGCTTCTTCTCCATGTGGAGCTCGCTGGTGGCGATGAAGGTGTGGATGCGCGAGCGTGCCGCACCCTTGAGAGCCTCGGCCGCACGCGCGATGTCGCGATCGTTGGCGCGCGCCAGCGAGCAGATGGTGCTCTCACGCACCGCATCGGCAATCGCCCTGACGGCCTCGAAATCGCCATTGCTGGAGGCGGCAAAGCCGGCCTCGATCACATCGACGCGCATGCGCTCCAGCTGGCGCGCGATGCGCAGCTTTTCGTCCTTCGTCATCGAAGCGCCGGGCGATTGCTCGCCGTCACGCAAGGTGGTGTCGAAGATGATCAGCTTGTCAGCCATGGGAATTCTCCGTGTCAGGCAGGTTGGTGATGAAGTAGCAGGCGAAAAAACAAAAAGCCCGCGAAGCAGATGCTCGGCGGGCTCTTGGGGAGAAGAGACGGCTGGTGTCAGGCGCGCACCGGCCTCAAGCCCAAGGGCCCGATGGCTAGTAGCAAAGCGGCGGTGACGACAACGGTCTTCATGCGTTCGAATGTAGCATGGCCAGGCCGGATTTTCCCGGCCAGCCTACGTCAATGGTGAAGTCCCTTTTCATCGGGCTCATCGGTCGAGGTAGCGATCACGCTCACGGGCTTGCCCTTCATGCGCTTGTAGCCGTACACCACATAGCCCGACAGGCCATAGACGCAGAACAGGCTGAACAGCACGATGGGCGGGTGGATGTTGATCACCGCAATCAGCAGGGCGATCGCCACGATGGTGATGAAGGGCACCGAGCGCTTGAAGCTCACGTCCTTGAAGCTGTAGAAGGGCGCATTGGTGACCATGGTGAGTCCGGCATACAGCATGAAGCCGAAGGCCAGCCAGCTGAGCTGCGGATCCTGGCTCACGCCCTTGTAGCCGGCGTCGTCCAGCACCCAGATCAGCCCCATCACGAGCGCGGCGGCGGCCGGACTGGGCACGCCCTGGAAGAAGCGCTTGTCGACCACCGCCAGATTGGTATTGAAGCGCGCCAGGCGCAGCGCCGCGGCGGCGCAGTAGACAAAGGCCGCGAACCAGCCCCATTTGCCCAGGCCCTTCAGGGCCCATTCATACATGATCAGCGCCGGCGCGGCACCGAAGGACACCATGTCGGAGAGGCTGTCCATCTGCTCACCGAAGGTGCTCTGCGTGTTGGTCATGCGCGCCACGCGCCCGTCCAGGCTGTCCAGCACCATGGCGCAGAAGATGCCGTAGACCGATTGCTCGAAGCGCCCGTTCATCGCCATCACGATGGCATAGAAGCCACCGAACAGCGCCGCCAGCGTGAACAGATTCGGCAGGATGTAGATGCCCTTGCGGCGCGGCCGCACGGGTTCCAACACTTCGCTGTCCTCATCGTCCAGCAAGTGCTCGGTTTTCTTGGCTTCGGTCATGGGGCGGGAGGATACAACAGTGAGGGCAGTAAAAAAGCCGCGTGGCCCAATGGCGGCGCGGCTTTGGCAACTGGCTCAACCAAGCCGCTTGCATGCGGCTTGGCCTTCGGCAGGCGTCACCGAGCGCGCAGGCGCTCGGCTCGGTCCCGCCTCAGTTCTTGGATTGATCGACCAGGCGATTCTTCTTGATCCAGGGCATCATGGCGCGCAGCTTCTCGCCCACTTGCTCGATCGGGTGCTCGGCGGTCAGGCGGCGACGGCTCAGCAAGGTCGGCGCGCCGGCCTTGTTCTCCAGGATGAAGCTCTTCGCGTATTCACCGGTCTGGATGTCCTTCAGGCACTGGCGCATCGCGTTCTTGGTGGCTTCGGTCACCACGCGCGGGCCGGTCACGTACTCGCCATACTCGGCGTTGTTCGAGATCGAGTAGTTCATGTTGGCGATGCCGCCCTCGTAGATCAGGTCCACGATGAGCTTGAGCTCGTGCAGGCACTCGAAGTAGGCCATCTCGGGCGCATAGCCGGCCTCGGTGAGGGTCTCGAAGCCCGCCTTGATCAGTTCCACGGCGCCACCGCAGAGCACGGCCTGCTCGCCGAACAGGTCGGTCTCGGTCTCTTCGCGGAAATTGGTCTCGATGATGCCGGCCTTGCCGCCGCCATTGGCCGAGGCGTAGGACAGCGCCAGATCGCGCGCCTTGCCGGTCTTGTCGGCGTAGACGGCGATCAGGTGCGGCACGCCGCCACCCTGGGTGTAGGTGCCGCGCACGGTGTGGCCGGGGGCCTTGGGGGCAACCATCCAGACGTCCAGGTCGGCGCGCGGCGTGACCTGGCCGTAGTGCACGTTGAAGCCGTGAGCGAAGGCCAGCGAGGCGCCCTGCTTGATATTGGGCTCGACCTCGCGCTTGTAGACCTCGGCGATCTGCTCGTCCGGCAGCAGAATCATCACCACGTCGGCCGCCTTCACGGCGTCGGCAATCTCGGCCACCTTCAGGCCGGCGTTCTCCGCCTTGGCCCAGGATGCACCACCACGACGCAGACCGACGGTCACCTTGACGCCGCTGTCATTCAGGTTTTGTGCATGGGCATGGCCTTGTGAGCCATAGCCGATGATGGTGACGTTCTTGCCCTTGATGAGGCTCAGGTCAGCGTCCTTGTCGTAGTAAACGTTCATGTCGGTCTCCAGGAAAAAACGGTTCAGGGGTGTTGGGTAGGAAAGGCGTTCAGACGCGCAGGATGCGTTCGCCGCGGCCGATGCCGCTGGCACCGGTGCGCACGGTCTCAAGAATCGCGGTGCGGTCGATGGAATCGATGAAGGCATCCAGCTTGGAGCTGTCGCCGGTCAACTCGATCGTGTAGGTCTTCTCGGTCACGTCGATGATGCGGCCGCGGAAGATGTCGGCGGTGCGCTTCATTTCCTCGCGCTCCTTGCCGACGGCGCGCACCTTGATGAGCATAAGCTCGCGTTCGGTGTAATTGCCCTCGGTCAGGTCGACCACCTTGACCACCTCGATGAGGCGATTCAGGTGCTTGGTGATCTGCTCGATCACCTCGTCGGAGCCGGTGGTGACGATGGTCATGCGCGACAGCGACGCGTCCTCCGTCGGCGCCACCGTCAGGCTCTCGATGTTGTAGCCGCGGGCGGAGAACAAGGCGACGACGCGCGACAGCGCGCCCGGCTCGTTCTCGATGAGCAGTGCAATGATGTGTTTCATGAGTCCTCGTCCTGCGCGCTCTTCAGACCGTCGGCGGTAACCGCCGGCCCTTGGCCACGCTGTTCGATGTCAGTGGAAGGGAACGCTTGGGGCCGCTCTGCCATGCATCCGGCGATGCGCTGAGCTTGCTGCGGTAACAACAAGCCTGCACATCGCCTTCCGCACCTCAGAGGTCCTCGGACCCCAGCAGCATTTCCGAGATGCCTTTGCCGGCTTGCACCATGGGCCAGACGTTTTCGGTCGGGTCGGTGCGCACGTCCAGGAACACGGTGCGGTCCTTCAGCCGGATCGCCTCGCGCAGGGCGGGCTCCACGTCTTCGGGGCGCTCGACCAGCAGACCGACGTGGCCGTAGGCCTCGGCCAGCTTGACGAAGTCGGGCAGCGCATCCATATAGCTGTGCGAGTAGCGCTTGCCGTAGTCCAGCTCCTGCCACTGCCGCACCATGCCCAGGTAGCGGTTGTTCAGCGAGACGATCTTCACAGGCGTCTTGTACTGCTGGCAGGTCGACAGCTCCTGGATGCACATCTGGATCGAGCCTTCGCCGGTGATGCAGAACACATCCGACTCCGGCTTGGCCAGCTTGATGCCCATGGCATAGGGCAGGCCCACGCCCATCGTGCCCAGGCCGCCGGAATTGATCCAGCGGCGCGGCTCATCGAAGCGGTAGAACTGCGCGGCCCACATCTGGTGCTGGCCCACATCGGAGGTGATGTAGGTGTCGCGGTCGCGGGTCAGATTCCACAGCGTTTCCACCACGGCCTGCGGCTTGATGACGCCGCTGTCCTTCTTGTAGGCCAGGCAGTCGCGGCGGCGCCATTCGTTCACCTGGCTCCACCAGGCGTTGATGGCGGCCGCATCGGGCTTGGCTTGGGCCTCGCGGATCTGGTGGATCAGCTCCTGCAGCACGTCTTTAACGTCGCCGACGATGGGGATGTCCACGCGCACCCGCTTGGAAATCGACGAGGGGTCGATGTCCACGTGGATGATCTTGCGCTCCACCTGGGCGAAATGCTTGGGATTGCCGATCACGCGGTCATCGAAGCGCGCGCCCACGGCCAGCAGCACATCGCAGTGCTGCATGGTCATATTGGCCTCGTAGGTGCCGTGCATGCCCAGCATGCCGAGGAAGCGCGGGTCGCTGGACGGGAAGGCGCCCAGGCCCATCAAGGTGTTGGTGACCGGATAGCCCAGCAGGTCCACCAACTCGCGCAGCTCCTTCGAGGCCTCACCCAGGATCACACCGCCACCGGTGTAGATATAGGGGCGCTTGGCCTGCAGCAGCAGCTGCACCGCCTTGCGGATCTGGCCGCTATGGCCCTTGCGCACCGGGTTGTAGGAGCGCATCTCCACATGGGTGGGGTAGCTGAAGTGGGCCTTGCTCAGCGAGACGTCCTTGGGGATGTCCACCACCACCGGGCCGGGGCGGCCGGTGCGGGCAATGTGGAAGGCCTTCTTCATCGTCATCGCCAGATCGCGCACATCCTTCACCAGGAAGTTGTGCTTGACGATGGGGCGGGTGATGCCAACGGTGTCGCATTCCTGGAAGGCATCCAGGCCGATCGCCGGCGTGGGCACCTGGCCGGTGATGATCACCATCGGGATCGAGTCCATGTAGGCGGTGGCAATGCCGGTCACGGCATTAGTCACACCCGGACCAGAGGTCACGAGGGCAACACCCACTTCGCCAGTGGCGCGGGCATAGCCGTCAGCGGCGTGCACAGCGGCCTGTTCATGGCGCACCAGCACATGCTGGATATGGTCTTGTTTGTACAGTGCGTCGTAGATGTACAGCACCGAGCCGCCCGGGTAGCCCCAAAGGTACTTGACACCTTCGGCCTGCAGGCTGCGAACAAGGATTTCAGAGCCGTTCGGCTCCGACGAGGGGGGGGTATTGTGCGGTTGTGCACGACCATCGGGGGTCGCAGCACGCTTGGCGTCCGCGGCAGACATGTCCATATAGAACCTCTGTGAATTTCTCTAACGAAAAACCATCGGTGCCCCTTCTCGCACCCTCGTGAGGTGGATTCGGAGCCTGTGCGGTCAAAAACGAGGCGCCCCGGTTGGGCAGCCAGCTTGAGACTAAGAACTCTTTGTGCGAAGCAGCATTATGCACGCAAACCCGCGGTCACCAATGATTTCCCTAGGGTCCGCTCTCGCAATGCAATAATTCGCGTCGTTTTGCCAGCTCAGGGCTTGCCCTTTCCACATTGGCTTCCGATAAAGAACTCAACGACTTTCTGCGCAGCGCCGAACGCCGGGCCTTCAAACGAACGGCCTACTTGGTGCGTGACGACGATGCCGCGCTGGACATCGTGCAGGACGCCATGATCCGCCTGGCCGAAAAGTACTTCGACCGCCCGGCGGCCGAGCTGCCGCTGGTGTTCCCGCGCATCCTGTCGAACGCGACGATGGACTGGTTCCGGCGCCAGAAGGTCAGAAACGCCGTCATGCACAACATGTCGGACTTCGAGTCATCGGACCCCGACGGCGACTTCGACCTGCTGGAAACCCTTGAATCGCAGGATGGCGCGATGGGCGCGCTGAGCGCGGCCGACGAGGTTTCCAAGAGTCAGATCCTGCAGGCCATCGATCAGGAAGTATCTATGTTGCCGGCGCGTCAACGGGAAGCCTTCCTGCTGCGTTACTGGGAAGAGTTGGATGTCGCCGAGACCGCGGCCGTGATGGGTTGCTCCGAGGGAAGTGTTAAGACACACTGCTCGCGAGCGGTTCATTCATTGGCCAAGTCACTCAAAGCCAAGGGAATCACATTATGAGCAAGCAGCACTCGCAGATCAGTCAGGACCAGGAAGCGCGTATGGCTCGCTTTGGCCTGAGCGTCGCCGCGGGCCTGAATGCCCAGTGCGAGCAACTCCCGGCCGATATCGGTGAACGCCTGCGCTTCGCACGTGAGCAGGCCATGTTGAAAGCCAAGGCGGCGCGCCTGGCGCAGCCCGAACTGGTGCAACAAGCGGCAGCCGTTCCCCAGGGCGACAGCCTGGCCCTGCAAGGCGGCCCCGGCGGCAAGCCTTCGCGCTGGCTCAAGCTGGCATCGCTGGGCCCCCTGCTCTTGCTGGTGTTGGGCCTGCTGCTGATCCAGCACAGCCAGTGGTACCAGCAGATCCTGGCCGCGGCGGAAGTGGACACCGCCTTGCTGTCGACCCAGCTGCCGCCCGCCGCCTACAGCGACCCCGGCTTCCGTGAGTATCTGAACGAAGACCAGCAACCTGCGACCGAGCAGCCCGAGTGACCGACTGAGAACATGATCCGGCCACTCCCAACAAGTTCGCTCGCCGCCCATTCCATCACTCTCGCCCTCGGCCTGATGACGGCCTGGCTGCCCATGCAGCCGGCCGGCGCGCAGGCGCCCGAGCCCAGCGCCGACGCGGCCAGTGCGGTGCCGGCCAGCCCCGCCGCCAGCGCCGTGGCCAAACCGCTGCCGGCGGGTACTGCCGCGGGCCTGTTGGGCATCGGCAGTTGGCAGGCCCTGAGCCCGGCCCAGCGCTCGGCCCTGGCCCCGCTGCAGCAGGAATGGGACAAGCTCGACAGCTCGCGCCGCGGCAAATGGCTGGAGGTGGCGGCGCGCTTCCACACCCTGCCGGCCGACGAACAGGCGCGCATCCGCGAGCGCATGATCGAGTGGACCAAGCTGAGCCCGATCGAGCGCCAGCAGGCCCGGGTCGGCTTCCAGTCCACGCCGCAGCTCAAGAACAATGAACTGCAGGCCAAGTGGGAGGCCTACCAAGCCCTGCCCCCCGAGCGTCGCCAGGCGCTGGCGGACCGCGCCAGCCAGAAAACCCTGCCCGCGGCGAACACGGCCCCAGGCGGCAAGGCCGCGGCGCCGCTGAGCCTTGCCAAATCCAATCTGGTGCCGGCACCGTCCGTGGTGCCGATCACGGCCGTGGCACCGTCCATTCTGCAGGCCCGACCGGGCGCCACCACCGTGCTGATCACGCAGGTCAAGACGCTGCCCGCACACCAGACCGCCGGCCAACCCAAGGTGCTGGCCGACCCCAATCTGGTCGACCCCAAGACCCTGCTGCCGAAGGCGCGCGCCAACTGACGATGAGCGAAGCGATGAATAGCCCGCAGGCGCCGGGCCTGCTGCGCCGCATGGCCTGCTTCATGTACGAGGGTGTGCTGCTGTTCGGCGTGGTGTTCGTGGCCGGCTATCTGTACTCGGCCCTCACCCAGCAGCGCCATGCCATGCAGGGCCAGCATGGCTTGCAGGCCTTCCTGTTCGTGGTGCTGGGCATCTACTTCATCTGGTTCTGGTCGCATGGCGGTCAGACCGTGGCGATGAAGGCCTGGCATCTGCGCGTGGTGGACCAGCAGGGCGCACCGCTCACCCAGGCGCGTGCGCTGCTGCGCTATCTGCTGAGCTGGCTGTGGTTCATGCCGGCGCTGGTGAGCGTCTACGCGATGGGCCTGCATGGCCTGGGGGCGATCTTCGGCACCCTGCTGGCCGGCGTGCTGGGCTATGCCCTGCTGGCCAAGCTGCATCCGCAAGGGCAGTTCCTGCACGATGTGCTGAGCCGCACCCGCCTCATCACGCAACTGCCCCCCAAGAAGGCATGAGCAATCCGCACAAGGGCCGCACCGGCCTGGATCGCATCCTGCGCGCCACCGGCTACTCGATGGCCGGCCTGCGTGCGGCCTACACGGGCGAAAGCGCGTTTCGGCAGGAGGTCTGGCTGCTGGTGGTGGCCACGCCGGCGGCCTTCTGGCTGGGCCGCAATTGGGTCGAGGTGGCGCTGCTGCTGGGCTCGCTGCTGTTGCTGCTGATCGTGGAGCTGCTGAACTCCGGCATCGAGGCCGCGATCGACCGCATCTCGTTCGAGTTGCACGAACTGTCCAAGCGCGCCAAGGACATCGCCAGCGCCGCGGTGTTCCTGGCGCTGCTGCTTTGCGCAGGCATCTGGGGCGCCGCCCTGTGGCAGCGCCTGCTGGCCTGAGGCCTTAGACCGCCGCCTCGTCGGTCTCGCCGGTGCGGATGCGCACCACCTGCTCCACCGGGGTGACGAAGATCTTGCCATCGCCGATCTTGCCGGTCTTGGCCGCCTTCAGGATGGCGTCGATGCAGCGCTCGACGTCATCGTCCTTGACCACCACTTCCACCTTCACCTTGGGCAGGAAGTCCACCACGTACTCGGCACCGCGGTAGAGCTCGGTATGGCCCTTCTGGCGGCCGAAGCCCTTCACCTCGGTCACCGTCAGACCAGACGCACCCACCTCGGCCAGAGCCTCGCGGACTTCGTCCAGCTTGAAGGGCTTGATGATGGCGGTGATCTGCTTCATGGTCTGACTCCAGCGATTTGAAAGGATTGGGGCAATTTAAGCACGGAACTTGGAGGTAATCGGGTAGCGCCAGTCGCGTCCGAAGGCGCGGTGCGTGATGCGTATGCCGATGGGCGCCTGGCGCCGCTTGTATTCGTTGATCTTGATCAGGCGGGTGACGCGCTCCACGTCGGCCGCAGCGAAACCCGCCGCGACGATCTCGGCGATCGACTGGTCTTCTTCCATATAGCGCGCCAGGATCGCGTCCAGCACCTCGTAAGGCGGCAGGCTGTCCTGGTCCTTCTGATCCGGGCGCAACTCGGCCGAGGGCGGCCGGGTGATGATGCGCTCCGGAATCACCGGGCCCAGCGTGCCATCGGCGCGCCGCGTCGGCTGTTCGTTCTTCCAGCGCGCCAGGCGGAACACCAGGGTCTTGGCCACATCCTTGATGACGGCGAAGCCGCCCGCCATGTCGCCGTAAAGCGTGCAGTAGCCGGTCGCCATCTCGCTCTTGTTGCCGGTGGTGAGCACGATGGAGCCGAACTTGTTGGACAGCGCCATCAGCAGCGTGCCGCGCACGCGCGCCTGGATGTTCTCCTCGGTGGCGTCCAGCGGCAGGCCGGCGAATTCGCCCGCCAGGCTTTGCGTGAAGGCCTCGAACATGGGCGTGATGGACTTCTCGTCGTAGCGCACGCCCAGGCGCTCGGCCATGTCGCGCGCGTCGATCCAGGAGATGTCGGCCGTGTAGGGCGAAGGCATCATCACGGTGCGCACCCGATCCGCACCCAGCGCATCCACCGCCACCGCCAAGACCAGGGCCGAGTCGATGCCGCCCGACAGCCCGATAATGGCGCCCGGAAAGCCGTTCTTGCCGATGTAGTCGCGCACCCCGGTGACCAGCGCCGCCCAGCATTGCGCCTCCAGCTCCGGCAAGGGCATGACCTGACCCCGCGGGCAGGCGTCGGCGCCCAACTCGATCAGCGTCAGGTCCTCCTCGAACATCGGCGCACGCGCCACCACCCGGCCCTGGGCATCGAGCGCGAAGGAAGCACCGTCGAACACCACCTCGTCCTGCCCGCCCACCAGATGGGCGTAGAGCAGCGGCAGCCCCACATCGCGCGCCCGCTGGGCCATGCGCTCCTCGCGCTCGGCCACCTTGCCCAGATGAAAGGGCGAGGCGTTCAAGACGCACAGCACCTGGGCGCCCGCGGCCCTGGCGGCACGCGCGGGCTCCTCGAACCAGGCGTCTTCGCAAATCGTCAGCCCGAAACGCAGGCCATCGATCTCGAACACCACCGCACCCTGCCCCGCATCGCGGCCGGAGATGAAATAGCGGCGCTCGTCAAACACCTGGTAGTTGGGCAGTTCGCGCTTGCAATAGGTGCGCAAGACCTGTCCCCCTGCCAGCACCGAGGCCGCATTGAAGCGGCGCGGCACGCTCAGGGACTTGGACCTAAGATCCCCGCCATCGTCCATTTGATGCGGATGCCCCACCACCACATGCAAGCCTTCGCACGCGGCAAGCTCTTCGGCAATCAGGCGCAGGCTGGCTGCGCAAGCCTCCATGAAGGCCGGCCGCAGCAACAGATCCTCCGGCGGATAGCCGCACAGACTCAGTTCCGGTGTGAGCAGCAATCGGGCACCTTGCGCATGGGCACGCCGGCCGTACTCGATGATCTTGCTGGCGTTGCCGGCCAGATCGCCGACGGTGACATTGATTTGCGCAAGCGCGACTTTCACAGACATGGGCGCGGGGTCCTGGCGAGCCCTGGCAAGCGCAGGGCAAAAGCATGAATCGAGGCGTCGCCGATTATGTCATTCGGGTTGCTACCGATCCCCATGATCTGCCCCTGCAAGCCTGGAACGATTTGCTGCGCGCGCAGGAGCTGCCCACACCCTTCATGCGGTTGGAATATTTCCAGGCCCTGCATGCCAGCGGCTCGGCGGTAGCCTCCACCGGTTGGCAGCCGCAGTTCCTGAGCCTCTGGCATGGCGATGAACTGGTGGGCGCCTGCCCGGCCTATCTGAAGAGCCACTCCTACGGCGAATACGTGTTCGACTGGGCCTGGGCCGACGCCTATGCGCGCCATGGCCTGCCCTACTACCCCAAGCTGCTGGTGGCCGTGCCCTTCACGCCGGTGCCGGGCGCGCGCCTGCTGGCGCGCGACGCGGCCGCGCGCGACGCCCTGGTGCGCGGCCTGCAGGCGCTGGCCGCGCAGTTGCAGCTCTCCTCTGCCCATGTGCTGTTCTGCAATGATGCGGACATGGCCGCCCTGCAGGGCGCCGGCTGGCTGCCGCGCCACAACGTGCAGTTCCACTGGCAGAACACCCAGCAGACGCCGCGCGAGTTCAAGGACTATCTGGCCAGCCTGCAGCGCGACAAGCGCAAGAAGATCCAGCAGGAGCAGCGCCGCGTGCGCGAGGCCGGGGTGCGCTTCGAGGTCCGCGAAGGCGCGCAGATCAGCGCGCAGGACTGGGACTTCTTCTACCGCTGCTACACCCTCACCTACCGCGCACATCGCAGCACGCCCTATCTGAGTCGCAGCTTCTTCGCCGAGGCGAGCCGGCAGATGGCGCAGCACTGGCTGATGTTCATCGCCTACCGCGAGGGCGAGCGCCTGGCCGCCTCCTTGCTCGCCCTGGATCCCGAGCGCCGCACCGCCTATGGGCGCTACTGGGGCGCCCTGGAAGCCGTCCCCTGCCTGCATTTCGACGCCTGCTATTACCAGCCCCTGGCCTGGTGCCTGGCCCAGGGTTATCAGCGCTTCGAGGGCGGCGCCCAGGGTGAGCACAAGATGGCGCGCGGGCTCATGCCGGTGGGCACGCAGTCGGCCCACCGCCTGGCGCATCCGCAGTTCCGCGACGCGGTCGCCGAATTCCTGGCGCGCGAGGGCGAGGCCATGCACGACTACGTGAACGAACTGGAACAGCACCAGCCCTTCAAGAAGGCATGACCTGACCCCAGAAACGACAAAAGCGCCTCGCGGCGCTCTTGTCATCGGCAGCAGGGCTGACCTTACTTCTGCTGCTGCTTGGCGTAGGCCGCGATGCCGGACATGATCTCGGCCTTGGCGGCCTCCGGGCCTTCCCAGCCCTGCACCTTGACCCACTTGCCGGGTTCCAGGTCCTTGTAATGCTCGAAGAAATGCTGGATGGCGTTGAGGCGCATCTTGTTAACGTCCTCGGGCTTCTGCCAATGCGTGTACATGGGCAGGATCTTGTCGATCGGCACGGCCAGCAGCTTGGCGTCGCCGCCTGCCTCGTCGTCCATCTTCAGCACGCCGACGGCACGGCAGGTCACCACCACGCCAGGGGTCAGCGGGAAGGGGGTGATCACCAGCACGTCCACCGGGTCGCCGTCATCCGACAGGGTCTGCGGGATGTAGCCATAGTTGCAGGGGTAGTGCATCGCGGTCGTCATGAAACGATCCACGAACATGGCACCGGTCTCCTTGTCGACCTCGTACTTGATCGGGTCGGCGTTCATCGGGATTTCGATGATCACGTTGAACTGTTCGGGCGCCTTGGCGCCGGGGGTCACGTTGTGCAGGCTCATTGTGTTCTCTACGGCCAGGGGGAAACCCGCATTCTAGAGGCTCAGCTGATAGGGGCCTGACGCCGGAAGCCTGGACGCCGCCTCAAGCTCGCTTCAATCTCGTTTACCCGCATCCGCTGGTAAACGCGCAATCCAAGCGTCACGCCCCTCACTTAGCATGAACTCAGCGACCCTGTTGATACGAAGCGTGCAGGACTGGCGTTCAGAGACGGGGCGTCTTCAATAACGGCAGATACAACAGAGGAGACATGTACATGTCGACGAGTTTGGCGCTGTATTTCGCGCTGGCCTGCGGCCTGGCCGCGGTTCTGTATGGCTTCATCCAACGAAGCTGGATTCTCAGTCAGGATGCCGGCAATGCCCGCATGCAGGAGATCGCCGCGGCGATCCAGCAGGGCGCTGCAGCCTATCTGGCCCGGCAGTACAAGACGATTGCGATCGTCGGTGTGGTGCTTGCCATCCTGATTGCCCTGTTCCTGGACAAGACCACCGCCGTCGGCTTCGTGGTCGGTGCCCTGCTCTCGGGCGCCTGCGGTTTCATCGGCATGAACGTCTCGGTGCGTGCCAATGTGCGCACCGCGCAGGCGGCCACGCAAGGCATGGGCCCCGCCCTCAACGTCGCCTTCAAGGGCGGCGCCATCACCGGCATGCTGGTGGTCGGCCTGGGCCTGCTGGGCGTGAGCCTGTTCTTCTGGTTCCTGAGCGGCGGCGAGAAGGTGGACTCCGCCACGCTCAAGCCGCTGCTGGGCTTCGCCTTCGGCTCCTCGCTGATCTCGATCTTCGCGCGTCTGGGCGGCGGCATCTTCACCAAGGGCGCCGACGTCGGCGCCGACCTGGTGGGCAAGGTGGAGGCCGGCATCCCCGAGGATGACCCGCGCAACCCCGCCGTGATCGCCGACAACGTCGGCGACAACGTCGGCGACTGCGCCGGCATGGCGGCCGACCTGTTCGAGACCTATGCGGTGACGCTGATCGCCACCATGGCCCTGGGCGCCCTGGTCGTCACCAGCGCACCGATGGCCGCGGTGCTCTACCCGCTGCTGCTGGGTGGCGTTTCCATCATCGCCTCCATCATCGGCTGCAGCTTCGTCAAGGCCAGCCCCGGCATGAAGAACGTGATGCCGGCCCTCTACAAGGGGCTGACGGTGGCCGGCGTGCTGTCGCTGATCGCCTTCTACTTCGTCACCAAGGCCGTGGTGCCCGATGACGCGCTGGGTGCCGGCACGCAGCTGCGCCTGTTTGGCGCATGCGCGGTGGGTCTGGTGCTGACCGCCGTGCTGGTCTGGATCACCGAGTTCTACACCGGCACGCAGTATTCGCCGGTGCAGCACATCGCGCAGGCATCGACCACTGGCCACGGCACCAACATCATTGCCGGCCTGGGCGTGTCGATGCGCTCCACCGCCTGGCCGGTGCTGTTCGTCTGCGCCGCCATCATCGCGTCGTACGCGCTAGGCGGGCTTTACGCCATCGCGGTGGCGGCCACGTCGATGCTGAGCATGGCCGGCATCGTCGTCGCGCTGGACGCCTACGGCCCCATCACCGACAACGCCGGTGGCATTGCTGAGATGTCGGAGCTGCCCGAGAGTGTGCGCGCCGTCACCGATCCGCTGGACGCCGTCGGCAACACCACCAAGGCCGTAACCAAGGGCTATGCGATCGGCTCGGCCGGCCTGGCGGCCCTGGTGCTGTTTGCCGACTACACGCACTCGCTGTCGGCACGCGGCATCGATGTGAAGTTCGACCTCAGCGATCCCAAGGTGATCGTGGGCCTCTTCATCGGCGGCCTGATTCCCTACCTCTTCGGAGCGATGGCCATGGAGGCAGTGGGCCGCGCGGCCGGCGCCGTGGTGGTGGAAGTGCGCCGCCAGTTCAAGGAGATCAAGGGCATCATGGACGGCTCGGGCAAGCCCGAGTACGGCCGCGCCGTGGACATGCTGACGACCGCCGCGATCAAGGAAATGATCGTGCCCTCGCTGCTGCCCGTGGTGGTGCCGGTGCTGGTGGGTCTGCTCCTGGGCCCGGCCGCGCTGGGCGGTCTGCTGATGGGCACTATCGTGACCGGCCTGTTCGTGGCCATCTCGATGTGCACCGGCGGTGGCGCCTGGGACAACGCCAAGAAGTACATCGAAGACGGCCATCACGGCGGCAAGGGCTCCGAGGCCCACAAGGCCGCGGTGACCGGCGACACCGTGGGCGATCCCTACAAGGACACGGCCGGCCCGGCGGTCAACCCGCTGATCAAGATCATCAACATCGTGGCGCTGCTGATCGTGCCGCTGCTGCCGATGGCCGCATCGAGCGTGGAGACACCGGCGGCCCATGTCGCGCCCGCGGTGGCGCCGGTCAGCGAGGGATCCATACCGATGGCCGCCTCGGCCAACGAGCCTGCGGCGGCACCGGCATCCGCCGCCTCCCAGCCCTGAGGGCTTTCCCTAGCCGACTCGAAACAGCCCGCGATCGCGGGCTGTTCTTACTTTGACGGGGCCAGAATGCGCGCAACAATAGGCCATCCAAGTGCAGCGCCGATTCCGGCCACCCATACTCCGCGAGCCCCATGATGAAACCAGCGATCACGCAACACGAGTTGATGCGCCGTCGCTCCCAAATGGCCGACCTGCAGCGCTATGTGGTCAGCCAGGAAGAGGCCTTCGGCCAGTTGCACGGCCGGCTCACGGCCTTCATCGATCGCTACGTGGCCACGCTCGGGCCGCTCTACATGGAACTCGATGCGCTGGAATCGCAGCTGCATCTGGCCATGACCTACCTCTCCGAAGCGCTGCGCAGCCATGGCGTCGATGCGCGGGCGCCGCACCCGCCGCGCGCCACCGACCTGCCCCGCCTGAGCGTGCTGCCCTGTGCGGCCCCGATGCCGGTTGAACCCCAGGGCGGCATCGTCGACGTCGCGCCGCCCACGCTCAAGCAGCTTTATCGCCGCGCCGCGATGCGCTTGCATCCGGATCTGGCGCGCGGCGAGCGCGAGCGCCGCCTGCGCGAGGATCAGATGATGGCCGCCAACGAGGCCTATGCCGCTGGCGACCGCCCCAGGCTGGAGGCGCTGTTGTTGGCGGCGGGCGAAGACCCGCTCAAGGTGACCGGCAGCAATGGCAGTGCCGTGCTCGAATGGTTGCGCCGCAGCGAGTTGGCCGTGCAGGGCCGATTGCGCGTCGTGCAGGCCCATTTGCTGGCCTTGCAAGCCCATCCCATGCACCAGCTCTGGATCGCCATCGAACGCGCCGAGTTGAAAGGCCTGGATCCGCTGGGCGTGATGGCGAACCGTCTGCGCGCCCAGATCAGCGAACGGCGCCAGGAGCTCTACATCGGCCAACGCCTGCAGCCCGATTCCAAGCTGGCACTCGCCTTCCTGCATCAGCGCGTGGAACGCATGGGCGCGATGGCACTGGGCTGAACCGGTCGCTTCGAAACGCGGGCTCCAGATACGACAAAACCCAGCATCTTGCGATGCTGGGTTTCTCGTTTTCATTGGTCGGGGCGGCGGGATTCGAACTCGCGACCCCTTGCACCCCATGCAAGTGCGCTACCAGGCTGCGCTACGCCCCGACTGAGAAAAAGATTATAGAACGATTTTTGACTAGACTGCAAGCAAACTCGCTCGAATCGATAGCAATTCTTCCCGCACCTGATCCAACGAGAGTTTTTCCAGGCTGACCGTGGCGCGCGCACTGTCGTGCACGCCCGCCGCCATCGCTGACACCGGCACATGGCCAGGGGTCAGGTCTTGCGTGAATCCGATCAGCTCCGCGGCATGCGCCTCCTCACGGAAGCTGCTGGCGGCATCGCCACGCGCCGCGCCACCCTCGGTGAGTTGATTGCGCGCACCGCTGATGGTGAAGCCCTGGTCGTACAAGAGATCGCGGATGCGCCGGATCAGCAACACCTCATGGTGCTGGTAATAGCGCCGATTGCCGCGCCGCTTCATCGGCTTGAGCTGCGTGAACTCCTGCTCCCAGTAGCGCAGCACATAGGGCTTCACGCCGCACAGCTCACTCACCTCACCAATGGTGAAGTAACGTTTGGCGGGAATGGCGGGAAGCGCTTTGTCCATTGAAATCAAGGGCTTCAGGTGCGGAGGTCAGACTCTACTCGAAGTCGTCTGCGACGGGGGCTTCCCCTTGTACCGCAGCTTTGAGTTTGTGGCTGGCATGAAAAGTAACCACATTCCTGGCCTTGATCGGAATCGCCTCGCCAGTGCGCGGATTGCGCCCCGGGCGCGGCGCCTTGCGGCGGATGTTGAAGTTGCCGAAGCCCGACAGCTTCACATCGCGGCCCTGCACCAGGCTGGCATGGATGATGTCGAAGAAGGCCTCGACCATGTCCTTGGATTCGCGCTTGTTGAGGCCCAGCTTGTCGAACAGCAGCTCGGCGAGCTCGGCCTTGGTCAGCGTGGGCGTCTCGAGGCTGGGCAGCAGCACGCGCGTGCCCTGCTCCTTGGTATCGTCGTCGCTCATCAGCATGTCCTCAGCCGCGCAGACGCGCGCCCAGTTTGTCGCCCAGCGCGGCCACCACGGCAGCCACCGTTTGCTCGATGCGTTCGTCGGTCAGGGTGCTCTCGTCGTCCAGCAGCTCCAGCCGCACGGCCATGCTGCGCTCGCCATCCTTGAACTCGGCGTTCGCCTGTGCCGGCTTGAACACATCAAAAAGTCTGGCCGAGCGTACCAGTCCGCTTTGCACGCCGGTGATGGCCTGCATCAAGGATTCATGCGTGACCTGCTCGCCCACGATCACGGCGAGATCGCGCAGCACGGCCTGCTGGCGCGGCACGCCCTGCCCTGCCGGCAGGCTGCGCGCCAGCACGGCGTCGAGGTCCAGTTCAAACAGGATTGGCGCGCTGGGCAGTTCGTAACCCTGGCGCCATTTGGGATGCAACTCGCCCAGCACGCCGATGTCGCGGCCGTCCAGTTCCACGCGCGCGCTGCGGCCCGGGTGCAGGGCCGGATGCTCGGCAGCGACAAAGCGCAGCTGGCGCGGCGCGAACAAGGCCTCCAGATCGCCCTTCACGTCGAAGAAGTCCACCGCGCGCTCGCGCTGGCTCCATTGCTGCTGCTCGGCCGGGCCCCAGGCCAGGCCGCCCAGGCGCAGCGGCTGGGCCACGCCATTGATGCTCGCATCGCCCTGTGCCACGGAGGCATCGCGCAGGAACACGCGACCGATTTCGAACACGCGCGCGCGCGGCGCCTTGCGCGTCAGGTTGTAGCGCAGCACGTTGAGCAGGCTGCCCAGCAGGCTGGTGCGCATCACCGAGAGCGGCGCCGCAATCGGGTTCAGCAAACGGATCGGCTGCTGATTGCCCGCCAACTCCTGCTCCCAGCGCTCTTCGACGAAGCTGAAGTTGATGGTCTCGAAGTAGTCGCGCGCGGCCACGGCATGGCGCAGCGCATGCACGCCACGGCGCGCTTCCGAGCGCGTCTTGCCGACGATGGGGGCCAGCGGCGGCGTGGCCGGCAGCTTGGGGTAGCCCAGCACGCGGATGACTTCCTCGATCAGGTCTTCCTCGATCTGGATGTCGAAGCGCCAGCTCGGCGGCGTGACGGTCAGCACGCCGGGCTGCTCGCTGAATTCCAGGCCCAGACGCTGGAACACGCCGACGCAATCGGCCTGCGTGACGGGCATGCCGATGACCTTGGCGGCACGTGCCACGCGCAGTTGCACCGGCTTGCGCTCGGGCAGGGCCAGGGTCTGATCGCTCACCGGGCCGGCCTCGCCGCCGCAGATGTCCAGGATCAGCTGGGTGATGCGCTCGATATGCTCGACGATGGTGGCGGGGTCCACGCCGCGCTCGAAGCGGTGTCCGGCATCGGTGGAGAAGTTGTAGCGGCGGCCGCGCCCCATCACCGCCTCGGGCCACCAGAATGCGGCCTCGACATAGACATGGCGCGTGTCATCCGACACCGCGGTGGCGTCGCCACCCATGATGCCGGCCAGCGACTCCACCTGCTCGGCATCGGCGATCACGCCGACCTTCTCGTCCAACTCGATGGTGTTGCCGTTCAGCAGCTTGAGCGTCTCGCCCGGCCGGCCCCAACGCACCACCAGCTCGTTGCGGATCTTGTCCAGATCGAAGATATGCGAGGGGCGGCCGTACTCGAACATCACGTAGTTGGAGATGTCCACCAGGGCCGTCACCGAGCGCTGGCCGCAGCGCGCCAGACGCTCCACCATCCAGGCAGGCGTCTTCGCCTTGGTGTTGACACCACGCACGATGCGGCCGGCAAAGCGGCCGCACAGATCGGGCGCCTCGACGCGCACCGGCAGTTGGTCCTGGTGCTTGAGCGCCACCGGCGGGAATACCGGGGTCTGCAGCGGCGTGCCGGTCAGCGCCGAGACCTCGCGCGCGATGCCATAGACGCTCAGGCCATGGCCCAGATTGGGCGTGAGCTTGAGGGTGAAGAGCGTGTCGTCGAGATTCAGATGCTGGCGGATGTCCTGCCCGATCGGCGCACCGGCATCCAGCTCCAGCAAGCCGCCATGGTCCTCGCTGAGCTTGAGCTCGCGCGCCGAGCACAGCATGCCGAAGCTTTCCACGCCGCGCAGCTTGCCCACCTTGATCTGGAAGGGCTTGCCGTCCTCGCCCGGTGGCAGCTCAGCGCCCACCGTGGCCAGCGGCACCTTGATGCCGGCGCGCGCGTTGGGTGCACCGCAGACGATTTGCAGCGGCTCCCCATTGTTGAATTGAGCGCCGGCGTTGACCTTGCACACGCGCAACTTGTCGGCGTTAGGGTGCTGCTCGGCCTCGAGGATCTCGGCCACCACGATGCCATGGAAGGGCGGCGCGGCGGGGCGCAGCTCTTCCACCTCCATGCCGGACATGGTGAGCAGATTGGCCAGCTCTTGGGTATTCAGGGGCGGATTGCAGAAGCTCCGCAGCCAGGACTCGGGGAATTGCATGTCTTGTTCTCTTCAGGCTTGTTCGGTGGTGGGCGGCAGCAGCGTCTCGTTCACTTGAACTGGGACAGGAAGCGCAGATCGCCATCAAAGAACAGGCGCAGGTCGTTCACGCCATAGCGCAGCATGGCCAGGCGGTCGATGCCCGAGCCGAAGGCGAAGCCGATGTAGCGCTCCGGGTCCAGGCCCATATTGCGTATCACCTGGGGGTGCACCTGGCCGGCACCGGAGACCTCCAGCCAACGGCCCTTCAGCGGGCCGGACTCGAACATGATGTCGATTTCGGCGCTGGGCTCGGTGAAGGGGAAGTAGCTGGGGCGGAAGCGCAACTCGAGCGCGTCGGTCTCGAAGAAGGCCGTGATGAAGTTCAGGTAGACCGACTTCAGATCCTTGAAACTGATGTTCTCGCCCACCCACAGGCCCTCGACCTGGTGGAACATGGGCGAATGGGTGGCGTCGCTGTCCACGCGGTAGGTGCGGCCGGGTGCGATCACGCGAATTTCCGGCATCCCTTCGGGTGTGCTCGCCTGATGCGCATAGCGGCGCGCATGCGCCTGCGCATAGCGGATCTGCATCGGCGAGGTATGCGGGCGCAGATTGAACCAGCGGCCGCCCTCGTCCTTCATGTCCACGTAGAAGGTGTCCTGCATCGAACGCGCGGGATGGTTCTCGGGGTTGTTCAGCGCCGAGAAGCTGAACCAGTCGGTCTCGATCTCGGGACCGTCGGCGACGTCAAAGCCCATCGAACCGAAGATGGCCTCGATACGCTCCATCGCGCGCGTGATCGGGTGCAGGCCACCGGTGCCACGCTGGCGACCGGGCAGGCTCACGTCCAGGGCCTCGGCCTTCAGTTGCAGGGCCAGCTCCGCATCGGCCAGTTGCTGGCGGCGCGCCGTCAGCGCGCTCTCGATGCCTTGCTTGAGCTGGTTGATCTCGGCACCACGACTCTTCTTTTCCTCGACCGTGAGGGCAGCCAGTCCCTTCATCAGCTCGGTGACCCGCCCAGACTTGCCCAGGAATCGGGCCTTGGCATTTTCCAGGTCGGCGGGTGTGTTCGCCGCGGCAAACTCTGCCTGGGCGCTTTGAAGCAGTTGATCGAGGTCGTTCATCGCTGGGGCGAGTCGGAATCAAATAAGAAAAGGCCGAACACCAGGGTGTCGGCCTTTAAAGGTGCGCGCCCCGGCTTGCGTCGGGGCCGCCACGGCCAACCCGCAGAGCGGGCTGGCTGCTGGCAATTAAGCGAGAGCGGCCTTCACCTTGGCGAAGATGCTGGCAAAACCAGCAGGATCGTTGACGGCGAGATCGGCCAGGACCTTGCGGTCGATGTCGATCTGAGCCTTCTTCAGGCCAGCCACGAACTTGCTGTAGGTCAGTCCCAGACCGCGGCTTGCGGCGTTGATACGCGCAATCCACAGGGCACGGAACACGCGCTTCTTGGCACGGCGGTCACGGTAGGCGTACTGGCCCGCCTTCATCACCGCCTGCTTGGCGATGCGGAAGACGTTCTTACGACGACCACGGAAGCCCTTGGCCAGAGCCAGGACCTTCTTGTGACGAGCACGGGCGGTTACACCACGTTTGACGCGAGGCATGTTGTATCTCCTTGAATATGTGGATTACAGACCAGCAAAGGGCAGCATCTGAGCGATGTGACCCATGTTGGTTTCATGCACGTCGGTCGCACCACGCAGGTGGCGCTTGTTCTTCGTGGTCTTCTTGGTCAGGATGTGGCGCTTGAACGCCTGACCGCGCTTGACGGTACCACCCGGACGCACGCGAAAACGCTTCTTCGCGCTGCTCTTGGTCTTCATTTTGGGCATGTTATTGCTCCTTTTAAGTACGTCCCAGGGGCGGCCTCGATTCACTCGCTGCACTTGTTAGCCTCTGGAGACTAATAAACCCGCCGACGACCAAATCGGCGGGTTGAAACTGCAAGACCTCGGCTCGCGCCGAGGCCTTTTGCGTCAGCGCTTCTTGGGCGCCAACACCATGATCATCTGCCGGCCTTCCAGCTTGGGCATGTTCTCAACCACGGCCACATCCGACAGCTCATCGCGAATGCGCTCCAACAAGCGCATGCCGATGTCCTGGTGGGTGATTTCGCGACCGCGATAACGCAGCGTCACCTTACCCTTGTCACCGTCTTCGGCGATGAAGCGGCGCAGATTGCGCATCTTGATCTGGTAGTCGCCCTCGTCCGTACCCGGGCGGAACTTGACTTCCTTGATCTCGATGACCTTCTGCTTGGCCTTGGCCTCGGCAGCACGCTTCTGCTCCTGGTACTTGAACTTGCCATAGTCCATCAACCGGCACACGGGCGGGTTGGCGGTGGCAGAGATCTCGACCAAGTCCACATCCAACTCACCCGCCATGCGCAGGGCTTCCTGGATGCTCACAACCCCGATAGGCTCGTTTTCCGGGCCATTCAGGCGGACTTCGGGAGCAAGAATTTCACGGTTCAGCCGATGCTTTCGCTCGGGAATCGCACGACGGTCAGCAAAAGTAGCGATGGTGCCACCCTTTCAATAAACCCAAGGCAGGGGCTCAGACAAAAGCAAAAACGCGCCCAGCTTTCAACCTCTTCAGGTCTTGGCCGCAATGTCGCTGGTGATCTTCGCGATGAAGTCTTCCAGCGCCATCACACCCAGATCTTGGTTGCCACGGGCGCGCACCGCAACGGCTCCATTTGCCTTCTCCTTGTCGCCAACGACCAGGATGAACGGAACCTTTTGCAAGGAATGCTCGCGGATTTTATACGTGATTTTCTCGTTCCGCAAATCACTCGAGACCCTAAGCCCTTGTTTTTGCAGCGTTTTCACGATTTCCGCGACGTAATCCGCCTGTGCATCGGTGATATTGGCCACCACCACCTGGGTCGGCGCCAGCCAGGCCGGCAGCGCGCCGGCATGCTGTTCGATCAGGATGCCGATGAAACGCTCCAGGCTGCCGACGATGGCCCGGTGCAGCATCACGGGCGTCTTGCGCTCGCCATGCTCGTCCACATACTCGGCGCCCAGGCGGCCAGGCATCGAGAAGTCCACCTGCATGGTGCCGCACTGCCATTGACGGCCCAGCGCGTCCTTCAGCGTGTATTCGATCTTGGGCCCGTAGAAGGCGCCATCGCCGGGGGCGATGACGATTTCCACGCCCGAAGCGCGCAGCGATTCCATCAAGGCATGCTCGGCCTTGTCCCACACCTCGTCAGAGCCGATGCGGGCCTCGGGGCGCGTCGCGACCTTGTAGATGATGTCGGTAAAGCCGAAGTCCTTGTAGACCTTCTGCAGCAGCGCCGTGTAGTTGACGCACTCCTGCAGGATCTGGTCTTCGGTGCAGAAGATGTGGCCATCGTCCTGCGTGAAGCCACGCACGCGCATGATGCCGTGCAGGCCGCCGGTAGGCTCGTTGCGATGGCACTGGCCGAATTCGCCGAAACGCAGCGGCAGGTCGCGGTAGCTCTTGATGCCGTGCTTGAAGATCAGGATGTGACCGGGGCAGTTCATCGGCTTGAGCGCGTAGTCACGCTTTTCCGATTCGGTCGTGAACATATTGTCGCGGTACTTGTCCCAGTGGCCCGTGGCCTCCCAGAGCGTCTTGTCCAGCAGCTGCGGGCCCTTGACCTCCTGGTAGCCGTTGTCACGGTAGACCGCGCGCATGTACTGCTCGACCTGCTGCCACACCGTCCAACCCTTGGGGTGCCAGAACACCACGCCGGGCGCGTGCTCGTCGATATGGAAGAGCTCCAGCTCCTTGCCCAGCTTGCGGTGGTCGCGCTTCTCGGCCTCTTCCAGCATCAGGAGGTACTTGGCCAGGTCATCCTTGGTCGCCCAGGCGGTGCCGTAGATGCGCTGCAGCTGCTCGTTGCGATGGTCGCCGCGCCAGTAGGCACCGGCCACCTTCATCAGCTTGAAGTGCTTGAGCTTGCCCGTGGACGGCACATGCGGGCCGCGGCACAGATCGGTGAAGGCACCCTCGGCGTACAGCGACACATCCTGGTCGGCCGGAATGCTCTCGATGATCTCGGCCTTGTAGGCCTCGCCGATGCCCTTGAAGTAGCTGACGGCCTCGTCGCGCGGCAGCACCGAGCGCAGCACCTTCTCGTCCTTCTTGGCCAGCTCGGCCATCTTGGCCTCGATGGCGGCCAGATCCTCGGGCGTGAAGGGGCGCTTGTAGCTGAAGTCGTAGTAGAAGCCATGCTCGATCACCGGGCCGATGGTGACCTGGGCCTCGGGGAACAGCTCCTTCACCGCATAGGCCAGCAGGTGGGCCGTCGAGTGACGGATCACCTCCAGGCCATCGGCATCCTTGTCGGTGATGATGGCCAGTTGCGTATCGGCCTCAATCAGGTGGCTGGTATCCACCAGGCGGGCGGCATCGCCCTGCCCCACGCGTCCGGCCAGTGCGGCTTTGGCCAGGCCGGCACCGATGGAGGCGGCCACCTCGGCCACCGTGACGGCCTGGGCGAACTCGCGCTTGGAACCGTCTGGCAATTGAATCGAAATCATGATGAGCAAACTCCAAAAAGCAAAAAGCGCGGCCACTTGCCGCGCTGTTCAATGCCGGACGTTTGAGTTCCAGCTGAGATGAGACGTGACGAGCCGCGGCCGACTAAACCCTTGAGGTGGTGGTCGTAGTTCGCGGTGTCATAACCAAGTCGCCTTTCTCAGCCCTTGTGCGTTGATCGTGGCCCAATTGTAGGCGAGGCCCGGGTTGGGCCGTCAAGCGCATCACAAGCGCTGCAGGCGACCCTCAACCACGCGCACGCGCTCGCCCACCCGCAGGCCGTCCAGGCGCTCGAAATCAAAGGCCTGCTCGCCCGCGCCCTCCAGGTGGACCCAGACGCGAAAGCGCGCCTGAACGCGTCTCTCATCGCGCCGCTCATCGCGCCGCCCCTCCTGGCGCTCGATCTCATTGCCGATCACGGCGCCCGCCACGGCCCCGATCACCGTCGCGGCGGCGCGCCCTTCGCCACGCCCCATCTGGTTGCCCACCACGCCGCCGATGACGCCACCGACCACGGCGCCGGCCCCGCTGCTGCCCGGGCGTTCGTTCTCGTAGCGACCGTCATAGCGGCTCTCGCGCCCACCGCCCAGCTGTTCAATGCTGCGCACATAGCCGTACTGGACGAACTGCTGCGCGCCACGGTAGTCGGCCCCGTAATAGCCTTGCTGATAGGGCTGCGGATAGCCCCGCTGATCGCGCGGCCCATGGGCGCAGGCAGACAGGCTCAACAGCCCGAACAGCAGGCATGGGGCAAACAGTCTTGAGGGAAGCAAGGCCATCATCTGAAACTCCAGGAAGCAATCCGACCCCGCCACAACGCCGGCAGGGCCCGGCCGGTTGTCAGGCATTTACGCTTGTTACGGCGCGCGGCTCCCTAAGTTTCAGGCTGGGGCCGGCGGCACTCTGGGCGTAGCCTGCGAACTTTCGAGCACGCCGCTCGAGAGCCACCACAAAGGGAAGCGCCATGCCCCAGCCACACCACTTCACCGCGCTGCTGGCCCTGCTGATCGCCTCGGCCTCGTACGCGGCGCCCCGCCAGCTCGACGTCAGCGCCCCCGGCGGCTTTCTCAACGCCTGCGCCGCCCCCAGCGGTGGCGGCAGCGGCGGCTGGGCCGGCGACGACATCAGCGGCTGGTTCACCAGCGGTAGCTGCGATGGGCATGACTTCGGCAGCCCGGGCGGTGCCAGCGGCAGTGCCGCATCCAGCGGCCCCTCGATCAGCAACAACGCCAGCGGCTGGGCGACGCTGGGCGCGACGCTGATGAGCGCCGAGAACCACTCGCCGGCGTCCACCTTCTTCGCGCATGGCGGCGTCAACGGCGGCTATACCGATCAGCTGACGGTGTCGCTGCCGGGCTTCGAGGGTCAGGCCGGCTACCTGCTGCTCCGGGTGGGTGTGGCCGGCACCCTGCAAGCCAGCGCCGAGACCGGCGCGGCCGGTTTCGAGGTGGTGCCCTATGTCAACAAGCAGTTGCTCAATGCCGGCAACCCGGGCTATGACGACGGCAGCTCCAACCATCTGTGGGCCACCGATCGCCAGGTCGGCGCCTGGGGCGTGGCCTCGGCCCCGGATGCCAGCCTGGCGGTCAACGAGATCGTGGTGTTCAGCCTGCCGGTCGTGGTCGGGCAGGCGCTGGACGTCGGCATCTACACGATGGCCGAGGCCGGCCAGCGCAGCTCGGGCGGTTTCCCCGGCTGGTATGCCAACAGCCAGGTGCAGTTCGGCAGCTTTCTGGCCGGCGCGCCGCTGCTGATGATCGGCGGCCAGGCGCAGCCGGGCTTCAGCATCAGTTCCGCCTCGGGCTTCGACTGGACGCAGGCCGCGGCCGTACCCGAGCCGCAGCAATGGGCGCTGTGGGCCGCCGGCCTCGGCTGGCTGGTACTGCGACTGCGGCGCCGCGCCGGCTGAACCGGCCCTACAGCGCCATGGCCTGGAGACCGGGCCTGGCGCAGGCGGCCGCGAATTCGTCGCGCAGACGCTGACTCTCCGCGATAGCGCGCCGCCAGGCCGCGGCGCGCGCGGCCACATCGTCGCCGTAATGCATGAAGTCCGCGCGGTCCGGCAGCTTGGCGCGCGGCAGGCTGGCCACCCAGTCGGGGTGCGGGGCCAGCAGCACCACATTGTCCAGAAACGCCGAGGCGCGATGCCGGTGCTTGAGCGCCTTGTCCAGCCAGCCCGGGATGACCTCGCGCTGGAAATGCGGGTACAGCACCAGCCCGTCGCCCAGCATGGCGGCGTAGTTCAGGTGCAGATGGTAGTCGGTGATGCCGCCGTCCCAGTAGGCACCGGCGGGTGCACCGGCGATGTCGTGCACGGCGCGCAACCAGAACGGAATCGAGCAGCTCGCCAGCATGGCCGCCTGCAGGTTCGCGGGGCTCAGCGCCACCTGCCGGCTGCGGTAATCGTACAAGGGCATGGGCAGGGGCGCGCGCGGGTCCGAGAACACCACGCGCTCCAGCCAGCCGCCCATGGCGCGACGCGACAGGGCATTGGCGGCGAAGGCTGCGCCATAGCCCAGCGGCGTGCGCCAGCGGCTCTCGCGCGCCAGCAGATGGCGGCCGCGCGAGGTGAACACATGCAGGCGCCAGCGCGGGTGGGCCAGCAACTCGGCCTCGCGGCCGTCGAAGATCGCGGCCAGCGTGGCGGCAAAGCCGCGGCTCACCGCACTGGCATCGGGCTGCTTGCCCGGCGCACTCTCGTAGCGCTGTGTCACATAGGCCTCGGCCATGCGCTCGAATTCGCGCGCCGCCGCCGCGCCGTCCCGCGCCAGGCAGGCCGTGGCCATGCGCCAGCAGCCGATCGAGGCACCCAGCAGATGCACCTCCTGGGCGCTGGCGGCCAGCCACTCGCCGAAGATGAAACGGTCCAGCGGATTCAGGATCAGGCCCTTGGGTCCGCCGGCCGCCGCGGGGATCACCCGCACATCGTCGGGCCGCAGGCCGCGTTCGGCCAAGCGCGCGCGCGCTCGCGGTCCTGCGAAGATCTGCAAGGCCTGCATGCCGTCCCGCCCTCCCCCGCCTACAGCTTCATTTCCAGGTTCACGCCAAACCAGCCACGGCCCTCGCGCGTGCTGGTGCTGCCGTAACCGCTGGCCAGCAGGGTCGCGGAGCGCGTCTGCACCGGGGCGAAGTTGTTGGCCGAGACGCGCAGCGACAGCTGGCGGCTGAAGGCCCATTGGGCGAACATGTCCAGCGAGCGCGTGCGCGTGATCTCGAGCGCCTGCACGGCCGTCTGCTGGGTCGCGTAACCCGGCGTGTAGGCCAGGCTCGCCCCCATATTGAGCGGCAGGCCGCTAACGCGGTAGTCGAAGCCCAGATTGGCCGACCAGGGCTGCTGGCTGTCCAGGCGGTTGTTGGGGCCCAGCACCGCGTCCACCCTGGAGTGGTAGAAATTCAGCGCCGCACGCAGATTCAGCGCCAGCTTGGGATCGAAGAGCGCGGGCAGCAGCTCGCCGGCACGCCCCTTCATCTCCAACTCCAGGCCCATGCTCTGCGCCTTGGAGAAGTTCACCGGCCGCGACACATAGCGCTGCACCGGCGACCACGACACCGTCTCCAGCGTGGTGACGCTGCGTATCAGCTCGTTCACATGGCGGTAGAAGCCGCCCACGCTGATCATGCCGCCGCCGGCCAGGTACTTCTCGAAGGCGATGTCCAGGCCGGTGGCCAGCTCGGGCTTGAGCCCGGGGTTGCCGACGCGGTCGGGCGCCAGCTCGGTATTGGCCATGCCGGCATCGGGAAACAGGCTGCTCAGGGCCGGCCGTGCCAGCAGGGCGTTCAGGTCCGGCGCCTTGTAGCTGCGCGTCAGCGAGGCGCGTATCAGGTCGCGCCCCTTGGCGTCGAGCTTGTAGTTCAGGTGCCAGACCGGCGTGATCACGCGGCTGGTGTTGCGCACCTCCTCGCCCAGGCCCACGCTCTCGGTGGCGATGCGCTCGCCGCGCAGGCCCAGGTAGGTGGACCATTGCGGCGAGAGTTCCCACTCGTCCTGCACGAACAGGGCCTGGCGCTGGATGCGTGCGCCAAAGGGCTGGCCGTCGAACTCGGGCAGCTGCGGCCGGCCCAGCTCGGTCACGGTGCGCTCTTCGTTGCGCTTGCGCCATTCCAGGTCCCAGCCCAGGGTCAGGCTATGGGCATCGCCCAGCAGCTGGGCGTACTTGCCGGCCTGGGTCAGGCTGCGGTCGTGGTTGTCGCCGACCGTGTGGCGCTGGTCGGCGCCGGCGCGATAGGTCTGGGTATCGAAGATGCTCTTGGAGTCGCCCGCGCCGGCCTTGAGCTCGACGCGCTGGCTGTCGCTGAAGCGGTTCACGTACTGCGCATTGGCGCGCAGGTTCTGCCAGATGCCATGGCTGTAGGCATCGTCGTCGATGCTGGCATTGGGCGTCACCGCCTCGTTGCGGTAGAGCTGGCGGTTGTTCCAGTTGCCGCGCTGGGCAAAGCCCTGCAGGCTCAGCGTCTCCTCGTCGCTCAAGCGCCAGTTGACGCGCGGCGCGCTGTTGAACCCATGACCCCAGACCGGCTGCAGCTGGTGCTGCACCGAGCTGGCCGGCTTGCCATCGGTGCCGGGCATGGTGCGCGCCAGCGTCGCTTCGTTCTGGCTGCGCCACTCGAACGCCGAGACCGGCAGCGACAGGGCCAGCGGCCCCAGCGTCTCGCCGAAGGTGAAGGTGGCCGAGGGCGTGGGCCGCACCGCGCTATAGCCGACACCCAGGCGCAGATCGCGCTGGGTCACGCGCGGGGCGTCCTTCAGGATGATGTTGATCGCACCGGCCACGGCCTGCGCGCTCTGGTCGGCGGTGGGGCCCTTGGTGACCTCGATGCGCTCCACCTGCGCGGGGCTCAGCTGGTCCAGCTGGAAGCCGGGTGGCGCCGGATCGCCGTTGATGAGTATCAGCGTGTAGCCGGCACCCAGGCCGCGCATGCGCGGCGCGCCGCCGGCCAGATCGACCCCGGGCAGGCGCTTCAGCACATCGGCCACATTGGTGTCGCCGTACTTGTCCATCTCCTCGCGGCCATAGATCTGCTTGGCCACGGTGGCCTTGCGGCGCAGATCGGTATCGCTCTGCCGGCTGGAGGTGATTTCCACGCGGTCCAGCTTGGCGCCGGCCGGCCGCTGCTGCGGTTCACCCACGCCGGGGGGCAGGTCTTGCGCGCGGGCCGGGCTGGCGCACAGCGCGAGGGTGGCAGCGGCCACGGCGGACAGGACAAAGGCTCTCAAGAAGTACTCCAGGGGACGATCGGACGCGCGGCACCATAGCCCAGACGCGCGCGCCGGTCAGCCACCATGCGATCAGTTGCGGGTTCCGGGGTGCCAAGCCCGGCCCGCAGTATCTCAGCGCTCGCTCAGCGTTTGCCCTGCAGCTTGGCAAAGGCCGCGGCCATGGCATTGCCACCCGTGGCGGCCGGGGCGCTGTGCGCACGCGCCGCGCCCGCTGGGCGCTCATGGCGCGCCGCCGGGCGGAAGCTGTTGTCCTGCGCCTTGCGCTCGCCGCGCGGCGCAGCGGCGGCATCCAGCTTCATGGTCAGCGAGATGCGCTTGCGCGCCAAGTCCACCTCCAGCACCTTGACCTTGACGATATCGCCGGTCTTCACCACCTCGCGCGCATCGCTGACGAACTTGTTGGCCAGCTGGCTCACATGCACCAGGCCGTCCTGGTGCACGCCCAGGTCCACGAAGGCACCGAACTGCGCCACATTGGAGACCGTGCCCTCCAGCACCATGCCTTCCACCAGGTCCTTGATGTCGTCCACGCCGTCATTGAAGCGCGCCACCTTGAAGTCAGGTCGCGGATCGCGGCCGGGCTTCTCCAGCTCGGCAAAGATGTCCTTGACCGTGATGGCACCGAACTTCTCGTCCGCAAAGGCCTCGGGCTTGAGCGCACGGATCACGTCGCTGCGCCCCATCACCTCGGCCGCCGGGCGGCCCAGCTGGGCCAGCACGCGCTGCACCAGCGGATAGGTCTCGGGGTGCACGCCCGAGAGGTCCAGCGGGTTGTCGCCATCGCGGATGCGCAGAAAACCCGCCGCCTGCTCGAAGGTCTTGGGGCCCAGGCCGGTCACGTCCAGCAACTGCTGGCGGTTCTTGAAGGCACCGTGGGTGTCGCGCCAGCGCACGATGCTGGCGGCCACCGCGTTGGAGAGGCCCGAGACGCGCGACAGCAGCGGCGCCGAGGCGGTGTTGAGGTCCACCCCCACCGAGTTCACGCAGTCTTCCACCACCGCCACCAGCGTGCGCGCCAGCTCGCTCTGGTTCACGTCGTGCTGGTACTGGCCCACGCCGATGCTCTTGGGGTCGATCTTCACCAGCTCGGCCAGCGGATCCTGCAGGCGGCGCGCGATCGAGACGGCGCCGCGCAGGCTCACGTCCAGCTCGGGCAGCTCCTTGGAGGCGAACTCGGAGGCCGAGTACACCGAGGCGCCGGCCTCGCTCACCACCACCTTCTCGATCACGGTGCCGGGTGCCAATTGCTGGATCCGCTTGATGAGGTCGGCCGCCAGCTTGTCGGTCTCGCGGCTGGCCGTGCCGTTGCCGATCGCAATCAGGTTCACACCATGCGTGGCCACCAGGCGCGCCAGCGTGTGCAGCGCGCCTTCCCAGTCCTTGCGCGGCTCATGCGGGTAGACGGTATGGGTGTCCAGCACGCGGCCGGTGTCGCTCACCACCGCCACCTTCACGCCGGTGCGGATGCCGGGGTCCAGGCCCATCACCACGCGCTTGCCGGCCGGCGCGGCCAGCAGCAGATCGCGCAGGTTCTCGGCGAACACCTTGATCGCGACCTTCTCGGCCTCGTCACGCAGGCGCGCGAACAGGTCGCGCTCCAGGCTCATGCTGAGCTTGACCTTCCAGGTCCAGGCCACGGTCTTGCGCAGCAACTCGTCGCTGGCACGCTTGCCATGGCTCCAACCGAGATGGCGCGCGATGCGGCCCTCGGCCAGCCCGGGCTGGCCGGCCACCACCTCCTCGTCCAGCACCAGCTTGGCATCCAGGAACTCCTGGGTGCGGCCGCGGAACACCGCCAGCGCACGGTGCGAGGGCACGGTGCGGATAGGCTCCGCATAGTCGAAGTAGTCGCGGAACTTGGCGATGTCGGGGTTGTTCTCGTCCTTGCCTTCCATCAGCTTGGACTGGAACAGGCCCTCGGCCCACAGCCACTCGCGCAGCTTGCCGATCAGCAGGGCATCCTCGGCCCAGCGCTCGGAGAGCAGGTCGCGCACGCCGTCCAGCACCGCGAAGGCGTCGGCAAAACCCAGCTCGGCATTCACGAAGGCTGAGGCCTCGGCCTGCGGGTCCAGCGCGGGGTCGGCAAACAGCTTGTCGGCCAGCGGCTCCAGGCCGGCCTCGCGGGCGATCATGCCCTTGGTGCGGCGCTTCTGCTTGTAGGGCAGGTAGAGGTCTTCCAGCTCCTGCTTGGTGGGCGCTGCCTCGATGGCAGCGCGCAGCTCGGGCGTGAGCTTGCCCTGCTCTTCGATGCTCTTGAGCACCGCGGCGCGGCGTTCTTCGAGCTCGCGCAGATAGCCCAGGCGCGACTCCAGCTCGCGCAGCTGGATGTCGTCGAGGCCGTCGGTGGCCTCCTTGCGGTAACGGGCGATGAAGGGCACGGTGGCCCCGCCATCGAGCAGCTCCACGGCGGCGTGGATCTGGGCCGGGCGAACTTTCAGTTCGGCGGCAATCTGAAGCAGGATCTTGTCCAAAACGTCGGGGATCGGCTGAATGCGAAGCGCGCGAGTTTGCCACAGCGGGCCATGCAGCGGCGTCAGCGCGCCAGCAGCAGGGTCTCGCTCTCGTCCTTCAGGCCCACGCCGCTCAGGCGGCGGCGCAGGGCCTCGCGCAGCAGCCAGTTCAGGCGCAGCGCCGCCAGCGCGGGCGCCAGGCCTTGCGGGCGGATATTGCTGATGCAGTTGCGCTGTGCATCGTGGCAGCCCAGGCGTGGCGCGTGGGTGAGGTAGGCACCCAGGCTGTCGGGCGAAGACAGCCCCGGCCGCTCACCGATCAGCATCAGGGCCAGGCGCGCACCCAGCAGCCCGGCCGCGTCATCGGCCAGGGCCACGCGCGCCTGGCTGGCCAGCAGCAGCGGCGCCAGGCTGAACTCGCCGCGCAATGCGTCGCGCAACGCCCGCAAGAGCGGCACGGCGTGCGCCTGCACCGCCTGGGCCGAGAGCCCGTCGCCCAGCACGATGAGCAGATCCACCGCCGCCCCGCCCTGCGCTTCCAGGCGCTGCGTGCTCGCCACGTCCAGCCGGCGGCCCAGATCGGGCCGGCGCAGGTACTCGGCGCGGTCGGCGGCACGGCTGGCCACGCGCAAGCTGGCCCAGCCCTCGGCCTGCAGCGCCGCCTCCAGGGCGGGCAGATCCAGGGCCTGGTGCACGGCATCGCGCGCCTGCGCATGCGCCGCCCCGAAGGCCAGCAGCTCGCGCGTGGGCAGGCTGGCGCCGGCGCGGCCCAGGGCGATGCGCGCCGGCGTGTGGCGGCGCAGCTCGGCCCAAGGGTCGGTAGGTGTGCTCATGACTTCGGCAAGAGCCGCTGCAAGGCCGCTGCCAAGGCGGGCTGGGCCGGCGCCGGCAAGAGCGCGCCCGCCTCATCGGTGATGGACATGGCTTGCAGCCAGGCCTCGAACTCGGGCGCACGGCGCAGGCCCAGCAGCTGGCGCACAAACAGCGCGTCGTGGAAGGAGGTGCTCTGGTAGTTCAGCATCACATCGTCGGCACCCGGCACCCCCATCATGAAGTTGAGGCCGGCGCTGGCGAGCAGCACCAGCAGATTGTCCATATCGTCCTGGTCGGCCTCGGCATGGTTGGTGTAGCAGATGTCGCAGCCCATCGGCAGGCCCAGCAGCTTGCCGCAGAAGTGATCTTCCAGCCCGGCACGGATGATCTGCTTGCCGTCGTACAGATACTCCGGGCCGATGAAGCCCACCACCGTATTCACAAGCAGCGGCCGGTAGCGCCGCGCCACCGCATAGGCACGTGCCTCCAGGGTCTGTTGGTCCACGCCATGGTGGGCATTGGCCGAGAGCGCCGAGCCCTGCCCGGTCTCGAAGTACATCAGGTGCTCGCCGCCACGCCCGAGCCCGCGCACCGCCGCATGCGCCTCGTCCAGCAGCGCGAGGTCGATGCCGAAGCTGCGCTGCGCGGCCTCGGTACCGGCAATCGACTGGAACACCAGGTCCACCGGCGCGCCCTGCTGCATCGCCTGCAGGGTGTTGGTGACATGGGTGAGCACGCAGCTCTGGGTGGGGATGGCATGGTGCGCGATCAGCTCATCCAGCATGTGCAGCAACCGCAGCTGCGCGGCCACGCTGTCGGACACCGGGTTGATGCCGATCACCGCGTCACCCGCGCCATACATCAGGCCATCGATGATGCTGGCCAGGATGCCGGCCGGCTCGTCCGCCGGATGATTCGGTTGCAGGCGCACCGCCAGCGTGCCGGGCAGGCCCAGGGTGGCGCGAAAGCGTGTCACCACGCGGCAGCGGCTCGCCACCAGCAGCAGGTCCTGATTGCGCATCAGCTTGCTCACCGCCGCCACCATCTCGGGCATGAGGCCGGGCGCCAGGGCGGCCAGGCTGGCGCCATCGGCGGCGAGCAGCCAGTCGCGCAACTCGCCCACGGTGAGATGCGCCACCGGCGCAAAGGCGGTGGCAGGGTGGCCGTCGATGATGAGGCGCGTGATCTCATCGGCCTCATAAGGCACCAGGGCCTGGTGCAGAAAGGTCTTCAGCGGCAGCTCGGCCAGCGCCATGCGCGCGGCCACGCGCTCGGCGGCACTGCGCGCCGCCAGGCCGGCCAGCTCGTCGCCGGAACGCGCCGGGCTGGCCTTGGCCATCAGCTCGCGCAGATCGGCAAAGTGATAGCTCTGTGCTCCCAGGCTGGCGCGGTATCCCATGGCGGCGTCCTGCTGTAAGCCCCCAGCGTAGCAGCCTAGGCTTTCAGATACGCCGCCGCGCCCTCGCCCGCCACCCAGCCGCTGGCCATGGCGGCGGTGAGCAGATAGCCGCCGGTGGGTGCCTCCCAGTCCAGCATCTCGCCGGCGCAGAACAGGCCAGGCACCTGCTTGAGCATCAGGCGGGCATCGAGCTCGCCCAGGCAGATGCCGCCCGCCGTGCTGATCGCCTCGGCCACCGGGCGCGGGCGCGCCAGGCGCAGCGGCAGCTGCTTGAGCGTGCGCGCCAGCAGCGCCGTGTCCAGGTACTCGGCCTTGCTGAGCACCTCGTGCAGCAGCCCGGCCTTCAGCCCCTCGATGCCCAGCCGGCTCTTCAGGTGCGTGGACATCGAGCGCGTGCCGCGCCCGCGCGCCACCTCGGCCGCCACCTGGGCCTCGCTGCGGTCGGGCAGCAGGTCCAGCCGGATCAGCGCCTCGCCGAACTCGTCGATTTCCTCGCGCAGGAGGCTGGAGGCGGCATAGATCAGCGAGCCCTCCAGCCCGCTGGCGGTGATGACGAACTCGCCCTGGCGCGCAAAGTGGCGCCCGCTGCGGCCCTCGAAATGCAGGGCCACGGGCTTCACCGGCAGGCCGGCAAAGCGCTCGGCAAACAACGCGCTCCAGCCGGGCGACGGCGCATCGGCGCGCCGCGGGCCCAGGTCGAAGCCGCAGTTCGAGGGGCGCAGGCCCGCCACCGCCACGCCGCGCGCCGTCAGCAGCGGCACCCAGCCGGCGTTCGAGCCGAGCTGGGGCCAGGAGGCCCCGCCCAGCGCCAGCACCACCGCGTCCGCCGCCACGCTGAACTCCTGCCCGGCCTGCGAGAACAGCAGCTCGCGCCGCTCGTTCCAGCCCAGCCAATGGTGGCGCATATGAAAGCGCACGCCCGATTCGCGCAGCCTGCTCAGCCAGGCACGCAGCAGCGGTGCGGCCTTCATGTCGACCGGGAACACCCGCCCCGAGCTGCCCACAAAGGTCTGCACGCCCAGGCCCTGCGCCCATTCGCGCAGGCCCGGCCCGTCCAGATGCTGCAGCCAGGCGGCCACCTCGGCACAGGGCTCGCCACGGCCGGTGCTGTAGCGGCCGGCAAAGGCCTCGCCGGGCTCCGAGTGGGTGAGGTTGAGCCCGCCCTTGCCGGCCAGCAGGAACTTGCGGCCCACCGAGGCCATGGCGTCGTAGACATCCACCTCGGCGCCGGCGGCGCGCAGGCGCTCGGCGGCCATCAGGCCGGCCGGGCCGCCACCGATCACGAGGGCACGAGGGGGGGACGATGGCAGGGAATCAGGCATGGACACTCGCGACAACAACTGGTCGCGAGTGTGCCAGATCGCCCCGCTCGGGCCGCTCAAACGGTCTTGAGCGCCTCGCGCAGCTTCTGCCCCAGCTCGGGCTTGTCCTTGAAGGGATCGCTGGGGTTGCGCAGCTGCATCACGTCTTCCAGGCGGGTCTGCACGCCGGCCAGCGAATGCGGATGGCTGAAGACATAGAACTGCTCGTGATCCATGGCATCGAACACCATGGCCGCGACCTGGGCGGCGGTGAACTTGCCGGCGTTGACCGCCTTGTCGCTCATGGCCTGGCCGATCAGCTGGCTCCGGGTGGGGCGGCTGCCGGCCATCTCGGCGGGGCGGTTGCGATGGCTTTGCGCAATGCCGGTGGGCACGAAGAAGGGGCACAGCACCGAGCAGTGGATCTGCTCGGTCACCAGGGCCAGGTCTTGATAGAGCGTCTCGCTCAAGGCGACCACCGCGTGCTTGGAGACGTTGTAGACGCCCATGTTCGGCGCGTTGAGCATGCCGGCCATCGAGGCGGTGTTGACGATATGCCCTTCATAGCCCGGGTCGGCCTCGGCGGCCGCCAGCATCATGGGCGTGAACAGGCGCACGCCATGCACCACGCCCATCAGGTTGACGCCCAGCACCCATTCCCAGTCGGCCAGGCTGTTCTCCCAGACCAGGCCGCCGGAGCCGACGCCGGCGTTGTTGAAGACGAAATGCGGCGCGCCGAAGCGCTGCTGCACCGCCGCCGCCAGCGCCTCCATCTCCGTGGCCTTGCTCACATCCACCCGCATGGCCAGCAGGGCGTGGCCGTCGAACTCGGCCGCGGCCCGCTCCAGCGCATCGGCCTGCACATCGCACAGCACCAGATTCATGCCGCGCTGGGCGGCCAGGCGCGCCACTTCCAGGCCGAAGCCCGAGCCCGCACCGGTGATCACCGCCGTCTTGCCTTGATAGTTCTTCATGATGCTTGATCCTCGTCCTTGCGCAGCGCGTAGCCGATGCGCGGGAAATGCACATGCAGCAGGCCGGCACGGGCGTCGCTGCGTTCGATGGTGATGCGTTCGTGGCTGAGCCCCACCAGGCGGCCTTGCACCGGGTCGCTGGCGTAGTCGGTGGCCGACACCTGGACCGGCGCGCCGGCGGCAAAGCCCTGCTCGGGCTGCACCGTCACGGCCTCGTGCCGGCCGGCCTCGCGGGCGATGGCGAGCGCCGCCTCGCTGTCCAGCTTCTCGTGCCGGCCATGGCCAAAGGCCGCAACGCGCTTGAACCAGTCGGCCAGCGCCGCATACGGCGCCAGGATGGCGTCCACCGGCGGCGCGCGCCGGATGTACCAGAGGCTCTGCGCCACCGAGAAGTCCGCCACCGAGGGCTCGGCGCCGAGCAGGAAGGCGCGGTCGTCCTTGAGCAACAAGCTCTCGAGCCAGCCCAAATAGCTCTGCAGCGCCGCGGCCGCATCACGCGCGCTCGGGCGCTTCATGCCGGCCGTCATGGCGGCGCGGTCGGCCGCGAAGGCCTGCAGGAACTCGGGCGGCGCGCCGGCAAAGATGGCGGCGGCGCCGGCCGGTTGCATGGTGTACGGGATGGCGGCCCAGAACAGGTCGGAGTCGGCCCATTGCGCCAGCAGCGGGGCCATGCCGGCGGCCGCCACCGGATACAGCGTGGACGCGGGATGGCGCGCCTCGATCACCTGGCACATCAGCGCGCTGTCGCAGTAGATGTCGGCCCCGATCTGCAGAAAGGGCGTGCGCCGGTAGCCGCCGGTGAGCGCCACCACGTCGGGCTTGGGCAGCATCACCGGCACCGTGACGCTCTGCCAGGCCAGGCCCTTGTAGCCCAGCACCAGCCGCATCTTCTCGGAGAAGGGCGAGCCGGCGTAATGGTGCAGTATCAATTCGCTCATGAGACCTCCTGCCGCATGTCGATATGGGGGATGCCGTCCTCGTCGTAGACCGCCGAGACCGGCGCAAAACCCAGGCTGGCATAAAAGCCCTGCAGATAGGCCTGGGCCTGCAGACTCACCGCCTGGCCCGGCCAGCGCCGCGCGCATTCGGCCAGGGCCTGCTGCATCAGCGCGCGCCCCTGGCCCTGGCCGCGCGCCTGCGGCGCGGTCAGCACACGGCCGATCTTGGGACCGTCCAGCAGACGCGCATAAGCGAGCAGCCGGCCGTCCTCGGCCAGGCCCAGCAGATGCCAGGCCTGCAGATCCTGGCCGTCGGGGTCCAGATAGACGCAGGCCTGCTCGACCACGAATACCTCGGACCGCAGGCGCAGCACCGCGTAGAGGGTGCGTGCGTCCAGCTCGTCCAGGCGTGCACAGCGCCAGCTCAGCATCAGATCAGCTTGACGATCTGCTTGCCGAAGTTCCTGCCCTTGAGCAGGCCCAGGAAGGCCTCGGGCGCGCTGGCGATGCCTTCGGCCACGCTCTCGCGGTACTTGAGCTTGCCGGTGGCCACCAGGGTGCCCAGCTCCTTCAGCGCCTCGGGCCAGACCTCCATGTGCTCGGAGACGATGAAGCCCTCGATCTTCATGCGGTTCACCAGGATCAGCTGGGGCGCGCTCATCGGGATGGGCTCGCCGTTGTAGCCGGAAATCATGCCGCACATGGCGACGCGGCTGAAGGCATTGGCGCGCAGCAGCACGGCGTCGAGGATCATGCCGCCGACATTCTCGAAATAGCCGTCGATGCCGTTCGGGCAGGCGGCCTTGAGCGCGGCCGAGAGCGACTTCACGTCCTGGTGGGCCTTGTAGTCGATGCAGGCGTCGAAGCCCAGTTCCTCGACCACGTAGCGGCATTTGTCGGCGCCACCGGCGATGCCGACGGCACGCGCGCCGCGCACCTTGGCAAGCTGGCCCACCGCACCGCCGACGGCGCCGCTGGCGGCGCTCACCACCACAGTCTCGCCCGGCTTGGGGTTGATGATCTTGACCAGGCCGTACCAGGCCGTCACGCCCGGCATGCCCACCGCGCCCAGATAGGCCGAGAGCGGGATATGGCTGGTGTCGACCTTCTGCAGCACGCCGCGCTGGCTGGCATCGACGAGCTGGTACTCCTGCCAGCCGCCCATGCCCACCACCTTGTCGCCCGGCTTGAAGTTGGCATTGAGCGACTCCACCACCTCGCCCACGGTGCCGCCCAGCATCACCTCGCCCAGCGGCTGGGGCTGCGCATAGCTCTTGCCGTCGTTCATGCGGCCGCGCATATAGGGGTCCAGGCTCAGGTAATGGTTGCGCACCAGCACCTGGCCCTCGGTCAGCGCCGGCACGGCGGCCTCGACCAGCTTGAAGTTCTCGGCCGTGGGCTCACCCTGCGGGCGCGAGGCCAAATGAATCTGATGGTTGATGCGGCTCATGGGCTAGAACTCCTGGTGAACAAAACACGATGCCGCGATTGAATCACGCGCGCCGGAGCGGCAAAGTCCCATGGGCGACAAAAAAGCACGACCGTTCTAAAACAGCCGGGAACGGCAATCGGCCACGGCGAGCGCGCAATCAAACCCGCCAAAAAGGCCTTGATCCTCTCGCATTGCCGCCCTCGCTGAGGTGGAATACAAGACTGACCGGGCCCGCGCCCGGCCACAGCAACAAGGAGCACCGGGAAATGCAGTTATCCGATTACAAGATCTCCATCAAGCTGGTCGCGAGCTTTCTCGCCGTGGCCCTGATCGGCGCCGCGACGGGCAGCTTTGCCGTCTACAACATGAACCGCATCAACGATGCCGACAGCGATCTCTACGACCACGAGACCATCGGTCTGTCGCTGGTGAAGGAAGCCAATGTCGAGCGCCTCAAGGGCGTGGTGGCGCTGCGCGACGCCATCCTGGCCACCGATGGCCAGGAGCGCGAAAGCTACCTCAAGTCGGCCCAGGGCAGCCGCGATCTGGCCCTGAGCCTGATCGAGCAGGCCGGCGAGCATGTGCGCAACGACAAGGCCAAGCAAAGCCTGGCGCAGCTGCAAAGCGATTGGGGCAAGGACAAGGCCAGCACCGAGGGCCTGATCCAGCGCATCGCCAAGGCCGACCTCAACACCTCCAACGACACCCTCAAATTCCTCAAGAGCGAGTACGCGCCCAACAGCGTCGCCGTCGGCAAGGCGATGAGCCAGCTCTCGCAGCTCAAGGAGGGCGATGCCAAGGACATCTCCGACGCCAACGACGCGCTCTACACCAGCAGCCGCAACATCACCTTCGTGCTGATCGTGCTGGGCGTGGTGGCCGGCGTGGCGCTGGGCCTGGCCATCAGCCGCCATGTGACCCGGCCGCTGGAAGAGGCGGTGCGCGCGGCGCAGCGCATGAGCGAGGGCGACATGACCCAGAGCCTGCGCAGCGGCGGCAAGGATGAGACCTCGCAGCTGCTGCAGGCGCTCGAGACCATGCGCCAGCGCCTGCGCGACATCGTCGCCACGGTGCGCGGCAATTCCGAGAGCGTGGCCACCGCCAGCGCCGAGATCGCCCAGGGCAATTCGGACCTGAGCCAGCGCACCGAGGAGCAGGCCAGCGCGCTGGAGGAAACCGCCGCCACCATGGACCAGCTGGGCGCCACGGTGCGCAACAACGCCGACAGTGCCCAGCAGGCCAATCAGCTGGCCCTGGGCGCCTCCGATGTGGCGGCGCGCGGCGGCGAGGTGGTGGCCCAGGTGGTGCAGACCATGGGCGGCATCAACGAGAGCTCACGCAAGATTGCCGACATCATCACGGTGATTGACGGCATCGCCTTCCAGACCAATATCCTGGCGCTGAACGCAGCAGTGGAAGCCGCGCGCGCCGGCGAGCAGGGGCGTGGCTTCGCGGTGGTGGCCTCCGAGGTGCGCAGCCTGGCCCAGCGCAGCGCCGAAGCAGCGAAGGAAATCAAGTCGCTGATAGGCGCCAGCGTCGAACGCGTGGAGCAGGGCAATGCCCAGGTGGCGCGCGCGGGCGAGACCATGGAAGAAGTGGTCAACGCGATCAAGCGCGTCACCGACATCGTCGGCGAGATCAGCTCGGCCAGCCGCGAGCAGAGCTCGGGGGTCTCTCAGGTGGGCGAAGCCATCACCCAGATGGACAAGGTCACGCAGCAGAACGCCGCCCTGGTGGAACAGAGCGCCGCCGCGGCCGAAAGCCTGAAGCAGCAGGCCGAGGAGCTGGTGAGCGTGGTGTCGGTGTTCAAGCTGGATGCTCACCACCATCACTGAGCGACTCTGAGCGCTGCAGCGGCTTGAGCGCCCTGCCCCGCCCCGGCAGCGCCTTCAGGTATTTGAAGGTGGCGGTGGCATGGGCGCAGAGCTTGCCGTCCTCGCCCAGCACCGAGCCTTCGCAGAAGGCCATGGTGGTGGAGCGGTGCAGGAGCTTGCCAATGGCGCGCAGCTCGCCCTCGCCGGGGCGCATGAAGCTGGTCTTCATCTCGATCGTCACCACGCCCGGGCCGAAGCCCGGCTGATCGCGGTGGATGCTGCGCGCGGCATGCGCCATGGCCACGTCCAGCAGCGTCATCAGCACGCCGCCATGCGCCACCTCCCAGGAGTTGAGGTGGCCCTCCTTCAGGTCCACGCGCAACTCCGCCACCCCCTCGCCCATGCTGTGCAGCTCGAAGCCGAGCTGCTCGACAAAGGGAATGTGGACGGGGAAGGACAGCTTGGTCTTGCTCGACATCGATCTCAGGCTCCGTGAATGGCGGAGACGCCGCCATCCACGGCCAGGATCTGGCCGGTGATGTGTTTGCCCGCCCTGGAGGCGAACAGCAGGGCGGCGCCCTTCAGGTCCTCATCATCGCCGATGCGATTGAGCGGCGCCTTGGCGGCCATGTTCTCCTCGCCCAGGGCGGCCAGCAGGCCCTTGGTCATCTTGCTGGGGAAGAAGCCCGGCGCCAGGGCGTTCACCGTGATGCCGTAGGGGCCCCATTCGCCCGCCAGCGCGCGCGTGAAGTTCACCGCCGCGCCCTTGCTGGTGTTGTAGGCCAGGGTCTTCATCGCCGGGGTATTGCCCGCCAGCCCGGCGATCGAGGCGACGTTGATGATGCGGCCGTAGCGGCGCGGGATCATGCTGCGCTTGCCGACCTCCTGGCTCATCACGAACAGGCTGCGGATGTTCAGGTTCATGACCTTGTCCCAGGCCTCGACGGGATGGTCCTCGGCCGGTGCACCCCAGGTGGCGCCGGCGTTGTTCACCAGGATATCGATCTGGCCCAGGCGCTCCAGCGTCTGCGTGACCACGCCGCGCGCCTGCGCCTCGTCGGCCGCATCGGCGGCGATCCAGCGCGCATCGATGCCGCGTGCCTGCAGGTGCGCCACGGCCTCCTCCAGATCGCTGGCCTTGCGCGAGCTCAGCATGATCTTGGCGCCGGCCTCGCCCAGGGCTTCCGCAATCTGCAGGCCCAGGCCGCGCGAGCCGCCGGTCACCAGGGCCACCTGGCCGCTGAGGTCAAACAGTTCCTGTACTTTGGTATTGCTCATCATCGTCTCCGTTGTGTCTTAGAACCACGCGTCCTGCATGTCACGCGCGACGGGCTCGCGGCTCGCCGCCACCGCCAGCCAGGCGCCAATCTTGGGCAGCTCGTAGGTAAAGAAATAGCGTTGCGCGGCCTGCTTGCCGCGCGCGAAGTCACTCTCGCCCTGGGCCGCCAGCACCACGTCCAGCCACAGCCAGGCCAGCACCACATGGCCAAAGGCCTGCATATAGGGCGTGGCATTGGCGAGCGCCTCTTCGGGATTGCCGGTGGACCAGGCCGCCTTGGTGGCCTTGCCCACCTGGGCCAGCGCCGCGGCGAGCTCGTTGGCATGCTGGGCAAGACCTGGCACCTGGACTGCCGCCTGCACCGTCTCGTTGATGCGCCCGGCCAGCGCCAGCAGGGCGCTGCCGCCGTTCATCACCACCTTGCGGCCCAACAGGTCCAGGCCCTGGATGCCATGCGTGCCCTCGTGGATCATGTTGAGGCGGTTGTCGCGCCAGTACTGCTCCACCGGGAAGTCGCGCGTGTAGCCGTAGCCGCCCAGCACCTGGATGGCCAGGCTGTTGGCCTCCAGGCACCATTCGCTGGGCCAGCTCTTGGCGATCGGGATCAGCACCTCCAGCAGCAGGCCGGCGGCCGCCGCATGCGCGGGCGTGCCGCTGTGCTGCTCGTCCACCAGGCGGGCGCAGAACAGCTCCAGCGCCAGCGCCCCCTCCACATAGCTCTTCTGCGCCAGCAGCATGCGCTTGACGTCGGCATGCTCGATGATGGGCCGCTGCGGCGCGGCGGCATCCTTGCCGGCGGCCGTCATGGGTCGGCCCTGCGGCCGCTGGCGCGCGTACTCGAGGCTGGCCTCGTAGCCGGCATAACCCAGCATGGTGGCGCCCAGGCCCACGCCGATGCGCGCCTCGTTCATCATGTGGAACATGCACTTCAGGCCCTCGCCGGGCCGGCCCACCAGATAGCCGATCGCGCCGCCCTGCCCGCGCGGCTGGAAACGGCCCTCGCCGAAGTTCAAGAGGCAGTTGGTGGTGCCGCGATAGCCCAGCTTGTGGTTGAGGCCGGCCAGCGCCACGTCGTTGCGCTCGCCGGTCAGCTCGGCGCGCTCGTTCACCAGATGCTTGGGGCAGATGAACAGCGAGATGCCGCGCGTGCCGGGGATGGTCTTGCCATCCGGCCCGGGGATCTTGGCCAGCACCAGGTGCACGATGTTCTCGCTGATCTCGTGCTCGCCGGCCGAGATCCACATCTTGTTGCCCTTGAGGCGGTAGCGCGGGCCCAGCGGGTCGGCCTCGAAGCCTTCGCCATCGGGTTCGGCGCGCGTGGCCACGTCCGACAGCGAGGAGCCCGCCTGCGGCTCCGACAGGCACATGGTGCCGAACCAGCGCCCGGCGAACTCGTTCTTCGCGAACACCTCCTGCTGCAGCGGCGTGCCATGCGCCATCAGCAGATTGGCATTGCCGTTGGTGAGCATCACATAGCCACCCATGGCGATATTGGCCTTGCTGAAGAAGGCGTTGGCCGCCATCTCGATCACGCAGGGCAGCTGCATGCCGCCGAGCTCGTAGTCCTGCGCCGCCGCCAGCATGCCGGATTCCACATAGGCGGCCAGCGCCGCGTGGGTGGATTCGGGCAGGTGCACGCGCTCGCCATCGAAGTGCGGCTCCTGCGTGTCGGCCAGGCGGTTGAAGGGCGCGAACTTTTCGCGCGCGATCTTCTCGCAGGTGTCCAGCACCGCCGCAAAGGTCTCGGCGCTGTGCTCGGCGAAGCGTTCGCGCTGGGTCAGCTCGCTGACCTTGAGCCAGTCGTGCAAGAGGAATTCCAGGGTCTGGCGCAAGGCGCTCTCCTCGATGAATGGGGAATGACTAGATCTTCACGACGGCCATCGTGGCCGAGAGCCGCGCCACCAGCTGCGACTCACCGTCGGCGTCGCAGAACACGTCGGCCTCGGTGAACATCAGCTGGCGGCCGGGCTTGATGACACGCGCCTCGCAGCGCAAGACCTGACCCTTGGCGCCGCGCAGCAGGCTCAGCTTGAGTTCGGCCGTCACCGTCATATGACCCTCGGGCACCAGGGTCTGGGCGGCGCCGCCGGCGCTGTGATCGGCCAGGGTGGTGATCACGCCCGCATGCACCACGCCGCTGTGCTGCAGATGGCGCGGCTCGATGCGCAGGCGGCTGTGGCACAGGCCGGCGCCCACCTCGGTGAGCTCGGCGCCCAGGTCCGCCACAAAGGGCGCGGCGCGGAAGATGCGCTGATACTGGGCCAGGCGTTCGTCGCTCATGGCTTCAGCCCAGCTTGACGATGGTGCCCTGCGCCAGCGCGCAGAGCTTCTCCGCCCCGTCCGCGACGGCATAGACCTCGCAGCGGCAGACCGCCTGGGTCTTGCTGACATGCACCGCCTCGGCGCGCGCGATCAGGCGCTCGCCCAGGCCGGGCCGCAGATAGTTGATCTTGAATTCGGAAGTCACCACCGGCACCTGCATGGCGGTACCGCCGGCATAGGTCAGGGCGTTGTCGGCCAGGTAGCTGATCACGCCGCCATGGGCAAAGCCGTTCTGCTGCTTGAGCTGCTCGCGCAGCGCGAGCTGCAGTTCGGCACGCCCGGGCGCCAGCGCGCTGAGCTCGGCGCCCAGCAGCTGGCTGAAGGCCTGCTGGGCCAGCACCTCGCGGCCCATGTTCAGAAAGACTTGCGGGTCCACCATCGCCACTCACCTTGCTTCAATGACTGCGCATGCCGTCCACGCGCAGACGGATGCGCCAGCCGGCATCCACCTGGGCCGGCCGCGGGAAGCGCACCAGTGCATCGCGCGCCACGCGCTCCACCTGGGTCGCCAGCTCGCCGCGGGCCACCTCGGCCTGCTTGGCGCGCAGCTGATCGGCCGAGGGGTCGTTGGCATAACCCTGCATCTGCATGGAGCCGCCGGCCTGGGTGATGCGCGCGCGCAGCTCCTTGCCCTCCTGCTGCAGCTGCGCATAGGCGACGTTGAGCTTGCCCTGCGCCGGCTGGTAGTCCAGCGCGACGCCGTCGCCGGCGTCCTCGGCGGCCTGGATGGTGAAGTCGGCGTCCAGCACGGCCAGCAGACCGCTGACATGCACGCAGGCATCCAGCTGGCCCGCGGGCCAGGCCGTCAGCACCTTGGCAAAGGCCTCGGCGTCAGCGCGCGAGCCGGGCGCGACGACACAGGCCGCCGGCAGCGGCAAGCCGGCCTGCAGAGCCCACCAGAGCGCCGCGCCCTTGTCCGGGCCGGCCGCCGGCGAGGCGTAGAGCGCCGTCAGGCGCGCGCGCGCGCCCACACCCCCGAGGTCCGCGGCGCGCATATACAGGCGCACCGCACGCTCGAGATTGGGCTTCAGGCACAGGCCCTGCTCGAACATCGCGCCGCCCAGCATCAAGGCCTCGGCCGTGCCGCCCGCCAGGGCCTGGTTCAGCTCGCGCACCGCGGCCACGCAGTCCTTGGCCTCGATGGCCTTGACCACGGCGCGCGTGGCGTCGGGCGACGCAGCGGCCTGCGCCGGGATCAGGGGGGCGGTCAGCGACAGGGCACAGGCAAGGCGAGCAAGTTGGCGGGCAGCAGATTTCATTTTGAGTTCAGAGGACTTCGAAGACACCGGCGGCACCCATGCCGCCACCGATGCACATCGTCACACAAACTCGCTTGGCGCCGCGGCGCTTGCCCTCGATGAGGGCATGGCCGGTGAGGCGCTGGCCCGACACGCCATAGGGGTGGCCCACCGCGATGGCGCCGCCGTTGACGTTCAGGCGGTCCATCGGGATGCCCAGCGTGTCGGCGCAGTACAGCACCTGAACGGCAAAGGCCTCGTTGAGTTCCCAGAGGTCGATGTCGGCCACCGTCAGGCCGAGCTTCTTCAGCACCTTGGGCACGGCGAACACCGGGCCGATGCCCATTTCGTCGGGCTCGCAGCCGGCCACCGCAAAGCCCAGGAAGCGGCCCAGGGGCTTGAGGTTGTGACGCTGGGCATAGTCCTCGCTCACCACCACGCAGGCGCCGGCGCCGTCGGAGAACTGGCTGGCATTGCCGGCCGTGACCACGCCGCCGGGCATGGCCGGACGGATGTTCTTGACGGCGTCATAGGTGGTGCCCTCGCGCAGACCCTCGTCGGCGCTCACCGTCACCTGCCTGGTGGTCAGGCCCATGACCTTGTCGGCCACGCCGGCCGTCACCGTGATGGGCGCGATCTCGTCGGCGAACTTGCCGGCGGCCTGGGCCGCGCAGGCCTTCTGCTGGCTCTCGGCACCGTAATGGTCCATGCGCTCCTTGGCGATCTGGTAGCGCTGCGCCACCGTCTCAGCCGTCTGCAGCATGCTGAAATAGATCTCGGGCTTGTTCTTGGCATGCCAGCTGTCTTCCAGCATGTGGCGGTTCATTTCCTGCTGCACGCAGGAAATGCTCTCCACGCCGCCGGCCACGTAGACCTCGCCCTCGCCGGCGATGATGCGCTGCGAGGCCATCGCGATGGTCTGCAGGCCGCTGGAGCAGAAGCGGTTGATGGTGACGCCGCTGACCGTGATGGGCAGGCCGGCGCGCAGCGCGATCTGGCGCGCGATATTGGCGCCGGTCGCACCTTCCGGGTTGGCGCAGCCCATCAGCACATCCTCGATGTGCGCGGCCTCGATGCCGGCGCGCTCGACGGCGGCCTTGACCGCATGGCCGCCCAGGGTGGCGCCGTGGGTCATGTTGAAGGCGCCCTTCCAGCTCTTGGCCAGGGGGGTGCGGGCGGTGGAAACAATGACGGCCTTGCTCATGGTGCTACCTCGTTGAATGGCTGGATGTTCATTACTTGGCGGCTTCGCTCACCAGGCGGTGATAGAAGCGGATCATTTCCGCCACGTTGGCGGTGGCGATGCGTTCATTGGTGCCGTGGAAACGGCTCAGGTCCTCGGGCTTGGCGCGCACCGGCGAGAACCTGAAGATGTGCTCGGAGATGGCGGCGAAGTGGCGCGAATCGGTGGCGCCGGTCATCAGCCCCGGTGCCACCAGGGTGCCCGGGAAGACCTCACGCAGCGTGGTGGCCACGCGCCGGTAGGCCGCGCTGTCGGTGGGCGAGACGGGCGAAGGCTCGGACGAGCCAGGCAGGGTGTAGAGCTCGAACTTGTCGGCGCCCTGCGGCGGCAGGCTGGCCTTCACATGCTCCAGCAGCTGGGCCTGGCTGTCGCCCGGCAGCAGGCGGAAGTTCACCGTCGCCTGGGCCTCGCCGGGCAGCACGTTGTCCTTGTTGCCGGCATTGACGATGGTCAGCGCGGTGGTGGTGCGCATCAAGGCATTGGTCGAGCCGGCCTGCTCCAGCTGCCGCGCGACGATGGGCCCGAACAGCCAGAGATTGGACAGGGCGACGCGGCTGAAGCCCTGCATCTCCGGCGCGATCACGTCGAACATCTCGCGTGCGATGCCGCGCACGCCGCCGGGCAGCTGGTCGTCGTCCAGGCGCTTGAGCGTGGCGCTCATCATCGCGATCGCGCTCGTGCCCTTGGGCGGCGGCATGCTGGAATGGCCCGGCGTGGCCGGCACCTTCAGCACCACCGACATGTAGCCCTTCTCGGCAATGCCGATCAGCGCCGCCGGCTTGTCCAGGCCCTTCAGGATGCCCTCGGTGATGAGCAGACCCTCGTCGATGACGAAGTCCAGCTTCACGCCACGCTGCTGCAGCAGCTTGGCGATCTCGGCCGCGCCATGCAGGCCGCCCACTTCCTCGTCGGCACCAAACGCCAGGTAGATGGTACGGCGCGGCTTGAAGCCGCTGGCGGCCAGCATCTCCACGGCCTCCATCTGCGCGATCAGATTGCTCTTGTTGTCCCAGGCGCCGCGGCCCCAGACAAAGCCATCCTTCAGCGTGCCGGCGAAAGGCTGCTCGCTCCAGCGGCCTTCGGTGCCGGGGGCGATCGGCACCACGTCCTGGTGCGCCAGCATCAGCATCGGCGCGGCCTGGGGGTCGCTGCCCTGCCAGCGATACAGCAGGCTGTGGCCGCCCACCAGCTCGCGCTGCAGCAGCCCATGCGCCTTGGGATAGTCGCGCTGCAGCTGCTCATGCAGGGCCAGGAACTGATCGCGGTTGAGCTCGGGCTGATCGTGCGAGGAGACGGTGCGCAGCCGTATCGCCGCGGCCAGGCGCTGGGCCGCGCCGGCCTCGTCCACCGCCAGCACCGGCAGCGGCGCCACCTCGATCTGGCGCGAGCCCTTGCGCCAGGTGTTGATGGCCACGGCGGCCACCAGCACCAGCAATGCCGCGAGCAGCGCCAGCAGGATTCGCTTGACGATGAGCATGCGGCTCACTCGTTAAAGCCCTTGCCCTGCTCCACCAGGCGCGCCAGCAGCGGCGCCGGCTGCCAGAACTTGCCATCGTCCAGCGGGTTCTTGGCAAAGCGCTTCATCGCCTGCACGACGTTGAAGAGGCCCACCGTGTCGGCATAGCACATCGGGCCGCCGCGCCACAGCGGGAAGCCATAGCCGGTGAGGTAGACCATGTCCACGTCCGAGGCGCGCTGGGCGATGCCCTCCTCGAGCAGGTGCGCGGCCTCGTTGACGAGGGCGAACACCAGGCGCTGCACGATCTCCTCATCGCTGATCTGGCGCGGCGTGATGCTCAGGGCGGCACGGTGTTTCTCCAGCATTTCCACCACCACCGGCGAGGGGATGGCGTCGCGCTTGCCCGGCACATAGTCGTACCAGCCGGCGCCGGTCTTCTGGCCATAGCGGCCCAGCTCGCAGAGGCGGTCGGCGCTGGCCGAGTAGCGCAGCTCGGGCTTCTCCTGGTAGCGGCGCTTGCGGATCGCCCAGCCGATGTCGTTGCCGGCCAGATCGCCCATGCGGAACGGGCCCATCGCGAAACCGAACTTCTCGGCCGCCTTGTCCACCTGGGCCGGCGTGCAGCCCTCGTCCAGCAGGAAGCCGGCCTGGCGGCTGTACTGCTCGATCATGCGGTTGCCGATGAAGCCATCGCACACGCCCGAGACCACCGCGGTCTTCTTGATCTTCTTGGCCAGCTGCATCACCGTGGCCAGCACGTCCTTGGCGGTGGCCGCACCGCGCACCACTTCCAGCAGGCGCATCACATTGGCGGGGCTGAAGAAGTGCATGCCCACCACGTCCTGCGGACGTTGCGTGAAATTGGCAATCTTGTTGACATCCAGCGTCGAGGTGTTGGAGGCCAGGATGGCGCCGGGCTTCATCACCGCGTCGAGCTGCTTGAAGACCGCCTCCTTCACGCCCAGCTCCTCAAACACCGCCTCGATCACCAGATCGGCATCGCCGATGTCGGCGTAGTTGAGCGTGGTCGTCAGCAGCGCCATGCGGGCCGCGTACTTGTCTTCCTTGAGCTTGCCCTTCTTGACCTGGGCCTCGTAGTTCTTGCGGATGGTGGCGACGCCGCGGTCCAGCGCCTCCTGCTTGGTCTCCAGAATGGTCACCGGGATGCCGGCGTTCAGGAAGTTCATGCTGATGCCGCCGCCCATGGTGCCGGCGCCGATCACCGCCACCTTGGCGATGCTGCGCGTGGGCGTGCCCTCGGGCACGTCGCCGATCTTGCTGGCGGCGCGCTCGGCAAAGAAGGCGTGGCGCAGGGCCTTGGACTCGGGCGTCATCATCAGCGCCAGAAAGCCCTCACGTTCGGCCTTCATGCCGTCCTCGAACTTCATGTTCACGGCCGCGGCCACCGCCTCCAGGCAGCGCAGCGGCGCCGGGAAGTTCTTGCTCATCGCGCCGACGGTGTTGCGGGCGAACTGGAAGAAGGCCTGGTTCTCGGGATGGCGCGCCTTCAGATCGCGCACCTTGGGCAGCGGGCGTTTGTCGGCCACCTCGGCCGCCAGCGCCAGCGCACCCGCCATCAAATCGCCCTCGACGACGCGGTCGAACAGCTTCTGGCCCGGGATCTGCGCCAGCAACTCGCTGTTGACCGGCTCGCCGCTGACGATCATGTTCAGCGCCGGCTCCACGCCCAGGGCGCGCGGCAGGCGTTGCGTGCCGCCGGCGCCGGGCAAGAGACCCAGCTTGACCTCGGGCAGCGCGATCTTGGCGCCCGGCGACACCACGCGGTAATGGCAACCCAGGGCCAGCTCCAGGCCACCGCCCATGCAGACGGTGTGGATGGCGGCCACCACCGGCTTGCTGCAGTTTTCCACCACCGCAATCAGGCTGTGCAGGCTGGGCTCGGCGAGCGCCTTGGGGCTGCCGAATTCCTTGATGTCGGCGCCGCCCGAGAAGGCCTTGCCGGCGCCGGTGATGACGATGGCCTTGACGGCCGCATCGTTCTCGGCCCGCTCCACGCCTTCTGCGGCGGCCTTGCGGGTGGCATGACCCAGGCCGTTGACGGGCGGGTTGTCCAGGGTGATCACGGCGACCGAGCCGCGGACTTCGTAAGTGGCAGTCATTGCAAAACCCTTTGTGAATCAAGCAGCAAAAATAGAACGATCGTTCGATTCTAGGCAGAGGCTCTGGAAATTGTTTGTCTCTGTTGTGACAAGGCGCGCGGTAACACGACGGCGCCGCCACGGCACCCGCAAAATGCCGCATGCCCTCTCGTCCGACACTTCGCGTTTACCCTTGCATAACACAAAGAATGCGCACCCTGACGCACACCAGCCTGGCCTTGCTGGCCCTGCTGATGTTGGGTGCCAAGCAGCCCGATGCCGCACCGCCAAGCCAGCGCCTGCAGGCCCTGGCCGAGCATTGCTGGGCCGATGCCGTGGCCCAGCCCGAGGCCGCGCTGCGAGCGCTGGACCCCGCCATCGCCGAGAGCGCCCTGCTGGGCCTGGCGCGCACCCATGCCGAGCTGCGCCTGTGCCGCGGCTATGCGCAGGAGCAGCTGCAGCGGCCCGTGCCGGCGCTGCAGGACTATGAGTTCGGCGTCGCCGAGGGCCAGCGCCTGAACGCCGCCACCCTGCTGGCCGACGCGCTCTCGCTGCGCGGCGAGGCGCGCTATCTGCAGGGCCTCTACAGCCAGGCCCTCACCGACCTGAAGCGCGCCTACGAGATCAACTTGACGCTCAAGCGTGCCGCGCAGCAGAACTACGCGCTCAACGCGATCGCCAATCTCTACGCCGATGCCAATGTGGGCGATTACGACCGCGCCATCGACTATTACCGCCAGCTGCTCAAGCGCCATGAGGCCGACGGCGCGCAGCAGGAGATCGCCACCGCCCACTACAACCTGGGCAGCACGCTCGAGCGCAAGCAGGACTATGCGGCGGCGCTGGAGGAGTTCCGCCAGGCCGAGGCGCTGGAGCGCCGCCGCCAGCAGCCGCTGGAGGCCGCCTATGTGCAGCGCTCCATCGGCACCGTGCTGGGCAAGCTGGGTCGGGCCGCCGAGGCCCTGCCCATCCTCGAGCAGGCGCTCAAGGTCTTCGAGGCCGCCGGCCATGCCGACCGCGCCGCCCAGACCCGGCTCTCGCATGCGGTGGTGCTGCGCCAGCTGGGCCGGCTGCGCGAGGCGCTGGCCGAGCTGGAACAGGTGCGCGAGTATTTCGAACGCGAGCGCAGCGATCGCTTCCTCGAGAAGATCCACGACGAGCGCGCGCTCACGCTCAGCGGCCTGGGCGAATGGCCGCGCGCGCTGCGGGCGCGCGAGCAGCAGCTGGCCCTGGTGCGCCGCCTGGCCGAGCAGGCCAAGAGCCAGCAGACCTCGCGCCTGCGCGTCGAGTTCGACAGCGCCCGCAAGGAGCAGGAGAACCGCGAGCTCAACGCCGAGAACCTGCTGCGCAGCCAGGCCCTGGCGAGCGCGCAGGCGATCCAGCATCTGCAGCTGACCGCGCTGGCGCTGGGCACCGTGGCCCTGCTGGCCCTGGTGGCGCTGGGGCTGCGCCAACGCAGCCATGCCCAGCGCATGCGCACCCTGGCCATGACCGACGAGCTGACACGGCTGCCGAATCGCCGCCATCTGCAGATGCTGGCCGAGGCGCAGCTGGCCGCGGCCCAGGACGGCGGCACGCCGCTGGCCGTGCTGGCGCTGGACATCGACCACTTCAAGCGCATCAACGACCAGCATGGCCACGACGCCGGCGACCAGGTGCTGCGCCGTGTCGCCGCGGCCGCCCAGGCGGTGCTGCGCCGCAACGATGTGCTGGGGCGCACCGGCGGCGAGGAATTCGTAGCCCTGCTGCCCGGTGCGAGCGCCGAGGTGGCCATGGAGGTGGCCGAGCGCATGCGCGCCGCCGTCGCGGCCCTGCAGATGGACGAGATCGCGCCCGGCCTGCGCGCCAGCATCAGCCTGGGGGTGAGCCCCTGCCAGGCCGGCGAGCGCGCCCTGCACCCGGTGCTCAAGCGCGCCGATGCCGCGCTCTACCGCGCCAAGGCGGCGGGTCGCAATATGGTGGTGCTGGCGTGATGCGCCGGAACGCGTTTAGAATCGCACCCTGACGGGCCTTGCGCCCCTCGCCGCCGATTTACCAACTACTTGCGGGCGGACTACAAATACGGCTAAAGCGTTGCGGCTCCGAACAGCCCCGGGCCGGCAAACGCCGGTGACACCTGGGCCTTTCGGAGCTTTTTCATTCATGCACGGACTTGCCAGCTTTGACCGCCTGCTGACGCGCGGCCGAACCGACAACCTCGCGCCCGGCGCCCCAAGCCCATCGCGCCAGCTCATCAGCCCCGCGGGTGACGCCGTCGCCCGCCTGCCCTTCCCCTGCGCACCCGACGCCATCCTGCGCGCCGCGCACCGCATCGCCGCCGACGACTGGCTGGGCGTGATCGCCGACGACGGCCGCCAGACCGGGCTGGCCAGCCCCTGGCGCCTGGCGCTGCTGCGCGCCGACCGCCATGGCCAGCCGCGCCTGAGCCGTGACGCCGGCCCGCTGTGGCTGAGCACCGCGCTGCCGGCCCGGCCGGGCCTGCGCCCGCAGGCGCTGCGCCAGCACCTGCAAGTGCTGGCCCTGCAGTCGCTGTGGCAGGCCGGCTGGCGGCTGGCGTAACAAGGCTTCGGGCATGATGGCCACATGCCCACCATGAAGACCCTGCTGCGCCCGGCCACGGCGGCCGACCTGCCCGCCATCTGGGCGGTGCGCTACGCCGTCACCGAGAACACCATTCCCCGCGGCATCATTCCCGACGAGGAAGTGCGCCTGGCCATCGAGGAGCGCGGCCGCGGCTGGGTGATCGAGGAGGTCGACGCCTTCGGCCGGCGCCTGGTGGCCTTCGGCATCGTGCATGCGGACGACGGCTGCGTCTGGGCCCTGTTCGTGCATCCGCAGGCGCATGGGCGCGGCTACGGCCGGCGCCTGATGGCCGAGATGACCGGCTGGCTGTGGGCGCAGGGCGTGCAGACCCTGTGGCTCACCACCGGCGCCGGCACGCGTGCCGAGACCTTCTACCGGCGCCTGGGCTGGCGCTGCAGCGGCAGCACGCCCAAGGGCGAGCTGCGCTTTGAACTGCAACGCGAGGCCCAGCCATGAAGAAGCCGCCCACCGACCCTGCGCTGCGCCACCTCCGCGCCAGCGATCTGCGCGCGGCGGCCCAGCTCGCCACCCAGGCCACCGCCAGCGTGGCGCGCATGGCCGAGGGCGTGCATCAATCGGTCTGGCAGACCCTGGGCGCGCCGGGCGGCAAGCGCGCCGAGCAGGCGCGCGGCATCACCGGCCTGGTCTACCAATGCGTGCAGGGCGTCAACGCCCTGGTGGGCAAGGGGCTGGACGGCGCCCTGCGCGCGCTGCAGCCGCTGTTCGAGCGCATCGACCAGTCCCGCCCCGACAGCCCCGAGCGCGCCGCGGTGCTGGCCGCGCTCAACGGCGTGATGGGCGACCACCTGCGCGCCAGCGGCAATCCGCTCGCCCTCGACATGACGCTGCGCTGCCAGGGTCAGGTCTTGACGATGGAAAACCTGCCCAGCGTGCTGGCGGCGGCCGGGCCGGTGACGGCCAAGCCCCTGCTCTTCATCCATGGCCTGTGCATGAACGAGCTGCAATGGGGCGGGCAGCATGCGCGGGCCTTGGCCGCGCTGGGCTACACGCCCATCTACCTGCGCTACAACACCGGCCTGCACACCTCGCAGAACGGCCGCGAACTCGCCGCCCTGCTGGACCAGCTGCTGCGCGCCTGGCCGCAGCCGCTGCAGGCGCTGGACTGCGTGGTGCACAGCATGGGCGGCCTGGTGCTGCGCAGCGCGCTGCAGATCGCGCAGGCAAGCAAGCTGCCCTGGGCCGCGCTGGTGCGGCGCATCGCCTTTCTCGGCACCCCCCACCATGGCGCGCCGCTGGAGCGCGCCGGCAACTGGGTGGACGTGCTGCTGGGCAGCACACCCTGGTCGCGCCCGCTCGCCAGGCTGGGGCAGCTGCGCAGCGCCGGCATCACCGACCTGCGCTACGGGCTGGTGCAGGACGCCGACTGGCAGGGCCGCGACCGCTTCCGCCGCCAGCCCGACCAGCGCCAGCACCTGCCCCTGCCCGCGGGCATCGCCTGCTACACCCTCGCCGCCACGCTGGCGCCGCAGCGCGGCCTGCTGGCCGACCGCCTGCTGGGCGACGGCCTGGTGCCGCTGCGCAGCGCCCTCGGCCAGCATGACGAGCCGGCGCGCTGCCTGGACTTCGCGCCGGCGCGCCAGGCCATCCTCTACCGCACCGGCCACATGGCCCTGCTCGACGCCCCCGCGGTGACGCAACAGCTGCTGGCCTGGTTCGAGCCTCAAGAGCCGCCATGAAGGGATGAGGCGGGTGCAATAATCCCAGCCCTGGACTTTGACTGAAGCCTCTATGCCACGCAGCTGGGCCCTTGCTGCCATCCTGGTGCTCGCTGCAGGCGCGGCGGGCGCCCATGCCCTCAAGGTCTGCATCCCCTCCAACCCCTTCCCGCCGATCAGCTTCCCGGACCATGAGGGTCAGGGCCAATGGCTGGTGCGCAAGGCGGTGGAACGCCAGGGCGGCACGGTCAGCTACGAGGCCGTGCCCTGGCCGCGCTGCGTCAAGGGCGTGCAGACCGGCGACTACGACGCCGCCATCCCGCCCACCGTGACCCTGGCCGCCAGCATCGCGCTGCCGATGCGCGACGAGAAGACCGTGGACGACGCCAAGGCCCTGGGCAACACGAATATGGTGGTGCTGCGCCGGCTGGGCAGCAAGCCCGGCTGGGACGGCAGGGCCTTCAGCGGCCTGAGCACGCCGGTGATCTTCAACCGCGGCATCGTCTCGATCCGCGACAAGCTGGCCGCCCTGGGCGTGGCCGGCGACGAGGGCGCGCAGCCGAACGAGTCGATGCTGCAGAAGCTGCTGCGCGGCCGCGGCGAGCTGCTCATCATGAACGGCAACGCCGCGCTGGTGGAGCTGGCCGAGGCCGAATACGCGGGCAAGCTGGAGATCCTGCCCGAGCCCTTCATCGTCATGACCGGGCACCTGGGTTTCAACAAGAGCTACTACCTCGCCAATCGCGCCTTCGTCGAGGCGGTCTGGAGCGGCATCGCGCGGCTGCGCAACTCGGCCGAGTGGCAGAGCGTGGCGCCGGCGCTGGCGAAGTAGCGGCCCGCCTCAGCCGCGCTGGCGCGGCTCGCCATGGCGCCGGCCAAAGGGGCGCAGGGCGCGGCCCGCCGCGCGCGCCGGCGGCTCGCAGGCATGGCGGTAATCCTGCAGCGTCTTCTGCGCCCGGCCCAGCACGCTGTCGGGCGCATAGCCATGCGGGCCCAGCGTGCCGAAAGCCTGGCCGCTGAGCAGCTCCATGCCCTCGCTGGCCAGCTCGGCCGTATAGATGTGGAAGCGCCCCGCGGCCACCGCGTCGACCAGGCGCGGCGCCAGCATCAGGTGGCGGCGGTTGCGGTGCGGAATCAGCACGCCCTGCTGGCCATCCAGGCCCAGCAGCTCGCAGCTGCGGAAATAGCCCTCGATCTTCTCGTTGATGCCGCCCACCGGCAGCATCTCGCCATGCTGGTTGAGCGCGCCCGTCACCGCGATGCCCTGGCGCAGCGGCAGGCCCGCGAGGGCCGAGAGCAAGGCATAGAACTCGGCACAGGAGGCCGAGTCGCCCTCCACGCCGTTGTACTCCTGCTCGAACACCACCGCGGCGTTCAGCGCCAGCGGCGTGATATGCGCGAACAGCCCGGCCAGGTGGCTGTGCAGGATCAGCACGCCCTTGTCGTGGATGGGGCCCGACATCTCGACCTCGCGCTCGATATTCAGCAAGCCCTCCTCGCCCGCATGCGTGGAGGCGGTGACGCGCACCGGGAAGCCGAACTGGTAGTCGCCCAGGTCCACCACCGTGAGGCCGTTGACCTGGCCGACACGCGTGCCGGCCACCGCCAGCAGGCGCTCGCCATCGGTGATCGATTCCTGCAGGCGCTGCTCGGGGTAGTCGTGCCGATGCTGGCGCGCCGCCAGCGCCGCCTGCACATCCTCGCTCGCCACCAGGGCCGCGTCGCGCGCGCGCGCCACCGCCGCGGCCTCCATCAGCAGGCCGGCGCTGTGCGCGAAGATGGCGCTCTGGCGCGCCTGGTCCTCGGCCTCGCGGTGCGTCTGCTCGATCAGGGCCGCCACCGCCGGCGCACTGAAATGCGGCAGGCCCAGCTTGCGGCAGCTGTGCGCCACGAAGATCGCGGTGGCGCGCCGCGCCTCGGGCGTGGCGGCAAAGCTCTCGGCGAAATCGACCTTGCAGCGGAAGCGCCGCGCAAAGTCAGGGTCGCCCTCCTGCACCAGGTAGAAGTCTTCCACCGAGGCGATCAGCACCAGCTTGACATCCACGTCCACCGGCTCGGGCTGCAGCGAGACCGCGCCGATCGGCGCCAGCGCCATGCCGGCCTCCTCGATCTGCAGCCGCCCGCTGCGCAGGAAACGGCGCAGCTTCTCCCACACCGCCTCGTCGGTGAGCAGATCGCGCAAATGCAGCATCAGAAAGCCGCCATGCGCCTTCAGCAGGCTGCCGGCGCGGATGCGCGAAAAATCGGTCACCAGCAGGTCGCGCTCGGCCTCGTACTCGATGCTGCCGAACAGCGAGCGGAACACCGGGTTATCGTCGCTGATGACCGGGGCGCCGCTGCTGCCATGGTGGTCCACCACCAGGTTGACGCGCAGGCGCGCGAGCAGCTCGGCCAGCGCCGCGGCACGGCCCTCGTCGGGCTCCTCGCCCTGCTGGAACAGCTCCAGGCTGGCCAGCACCTCCTGCAGGGCGCGATCCAGGTAGCTGCCCAGCTTGACGGCATCCTTGATCTGCTTGCGCAGCCGGTTGCGGATCTGCTGCAGCGCATGGTCCAGCATGGGCTTGAGCAGCTGGCGCCGCAGCGCCGCCAGCTGCTCCAACATCACCAGCTCCTTGGCGCGGGTGAGCTCCAGAAAGCGGCCGATCTGCTTGCGCAGCTCCTCCTCGGCGGCGTCGCAGGCGCTGCGCTGCGCCGGCGTCAGCGTCATCGCCTTGGCGGCGGTGAGCGGCTCGCCCGCCTCGTCGCGCTGGGTGAAGACCATGCGGCCCTGCTCGCGCCCCTGTTCACGCATAAGGCCGAAGTTGCGCGCCTCGGCAAAGGCGCTGAGCTCGACATAGGCGGCCGACTCCTCGGCCTTGTAAGCACCCTCCAGGCGCTCGCAGCCGGCGCGCACATCGGCGTCCATCAGGCGCTTGGGAATCTCGCTCTGCAGGGTCTTGGCAAACTCGGCCATCAGCTGGCGCAGCAGCCGCCCCTCGCCGGCCGGCAGGCGCAGGGCGAGCGGATGCTCGGGCACCTCGAAGTTGTGCAGATAGCAGAGGTCGGGCGGCACCGGCCGCAGCAAGGCCTCCTGTTTCATCATCTCCAGCAGCAGCGAGCTGCGGCCGCTGCCCACCTCGCCCAGCACGAACAGGTGGTAGTCGGGCTGCTGCATGCGCAGGCCGAAGCGCGCCGCCTGCTCGGCGCGCTCCTGGCCTATCCAGGGCAGGGCCTGGTCGAGCAGCTCGGAGGTATCGGCAAAGTCCAGCGTGGCGGGGTCGACCGTGAGGCGCAGCTCGGCGGCGGAGAGTTTGGCAATGCTCATGCGGCGATTGTGCGCCGCCTAGCCGCCCCCCAATGACCACCAACGCGGCAGCAAGGCCTGCACCTCGGCGCGCGCATAGCGATCGTCGATCAGGTGCAGCACGCCCTCGTCCTCGGTCGTGCGTATCACCCGCCCGGCCGCCTGCACCACCTTCTGCAGGCCCGGGTAGAGGTAGGTGTAGTCGTAGCCGGCGCCGAACAGCTGCTGCATGCGCGCACGGATCTGCTCGTTGACCGGGTTGATCTGGGGCAGGCCCAGGGTGGCGACAAAGGCGCCGATCAGGCGCGCGCCGGGCAGGTCGATGCCCTCGGAGAAGGCACCGCCCAGCACCGCCAGCGCCAGGCCGGCGCTGTGCTCGGTGAAGCGGGCCAGGAACTGCTTCTGCTCGGCCTCGCCCATGCGCCGCGACTGCGCCCACACCGGCAGCTGCGGCTGCTGCGCCGCCAGCACCTCGGCCAGCTGCTCCAGATAGGCGTAGCTGCTGAAGAAGGCGATGTAGTTGCCGGGGCGCGCCGCGTACTGGCGCGCCATCAGCTCGGCCATCGGGCGCAGCGAGGCCTGGCGATGCGCATAACGCGTGGAAATGCCGCGCGCCACGCTGACCCGCAGCTGCTCGGCAGCAAAGGGCGAGCCCACCTCGATCTGCAGATGCTGCTCGGGCAGCCCGAGCAGCTTGGCGTAGTAGTCGGCCGGCTGCAGGGTGGCGGAGAACAGGGTGCTGCTCAGCGCCGCCTCCAGGCGCGGGCGCAGAAAGGGCGCCGGCAGCACATTGCGCAGGCACCAGCAGAGGCCGGCGCCGCCCTCCTCCCGGCTGCTGTCGACGATCGAATGGCTGCCCAGCTGCTCGGCCATGCGCAGGAAATGCAGGGCCTCGAAATAAAAGGCCTGCAGCGCCGCATCGGGCTCGGCGGGGTGCTCGGCGAAATGCTCGCCGATGGCGGCGCTGCATAGCTGAAGTGGCGCAAGCAGCGCCTCGGGCAGCGCCTCGTGCACCCGGTAGGCCTCGGCCTGCGCCTTGGCCAGGGCCGTGCCGGCACGCTGCAGCTTGCCCAGCGCCTTCTTCAGCGGCGCGTGCTTGCGCGCCGCGGGCGAACGCCGCGCCTGCGCCAGCGTGTCGGGCAGGAGCTCGGCGCTGTACATCTTGCGGCCGCGCTCCACCAGGTTGTGGGCCTCGTCCACCAGCAGGGCCACGCGCCACTGGTTGGCCTGCGTCAGGCCGTGCAGCAAGGCGCTGACGTCGAAGAAGTAGTTGTAGTCGCCCACCACCACGTCGACCCAGCGCACCAGCTCCTGGCTCAGGTAATAGGGGCAGACCTGGTGCGCCAGCGCCAGCTCGCGCAACTTCGCCTGGCCGAGCTGGTGCTCCTGCGCGGCGGCGGCACGCGCTGCGGCCAAGCGGTCGTAAAAGCCCTGGGCCAGCGGGCAGGACTCGCCATGGCAGGCCTTGTCGGGATGCTCGCAGGCCTTCTCGCGCGCCACCAGCTCCAGCACGCGCAGCGGCAGCGGCGCCAGCCGTTGCAGGCCATCCAGCGCGAGCTGGCGGCCCGAGCTCTTGGCGGCCAGGAAGAAGATCTTGTCCAGCGCTTTCGCCGGCGCCGCCTTCAGCAGCGGGAACAGCGTGCCCAGGGTCTTGCCGATGCCGGTGGGCGCCTGGGCCAGCAGGCAGCGCTGGTTCACAGCCGCCTTGTAGACCGCCTCGGCCAGCGGCCGCTGGCCCTGGCGGAACTCGCCGAAGGGAAAGCTCAGGCGCTGCAGCGCCGCATCGCGTTCGACGCGCTGCGCCAGCTGCTGCTGCGCCCAGGCCAGGAAGCGCTCGCCATGCAGCTCGAAATGCGCCTGCAGCTCGGCGGCGCTGCGGGTCTCGGTGAACAGCGTCTCCTGCTGGTTGCCGACATTGAAATACACCAGGGCCAGCTCCAGCGCCGCCAGCCCCTCCTGCTGGCACAGCAGATGGCCGTAGATGCGCGCCTGCGCCCAGTGCAGCGCGCGGTGCGAGGCCGGCTGGGTCTCGAGCCGGCCCTTGTAGGTCTTGACCTCCTCCAGGCGCTGGCGCGCCGGGTCGTAGCCGTCCGCGCGGCCGCGCACCTGCAGCGTTTGCTTGTAGCTGCCGCTCAAGCCCACCTCGGCTCTGTATTCGGTCTGGCCGCCGGCACCACGCCGCGCGGCCACGGTGACATGGCCGGCCATGCCCTCAAGCGCGCTGGGCGCGGGCGTGAAGCGCAGGTCCAGGTCGCCCTGCTTGGCGGTGAACTCGCAGAGCTCGCGCACCGCGACGCTGTAGACGGCGGGCGCGGTGCTCAAGCGGCGGCCTGCGCGTCGTCGCCCAGCGCGGCCAGCGCGGCCTGCGGCGCATCCGTCTCGCTGCGCAGCGGCACGGCCTTGGCCAGCGCCAGCCAGACCGCGAAGGGCAACTTGCAGGGCTGGTGCTGGGCCGGGCGCAGCAGCTCGAAGCTGCCCTCCTCCAGCGTGCCATGCAGCACCCAGACGCCAAACTGCGCGGGGATCTCCACCGGCTTGGCCACACCGGCCGGGAACACGTAATAGACCTCGCTGCACAGCCATTGATAGGCCTGGCGCTTGGCGGCATGGCGCAGGTCGGCAAGCAGATCGGCGCGGCTGAACTTGACCTCGTGCACCAGCGGCTGCAGATAGGCCTCCACCGAGGTATTGCGCACCGAGAACAGATCGGGCCGCGCCATGCGCCAGACATGCCGGGCCGCGCGCGCGGGGGCCGGCTCGTCCCACAGCGGCACCGCCTCGCGCAAGGCCGGTGGCAGCTCGGCCGGCGCCTCGGTCTCGATCTGGGCGCGCAGCGAGAGCTCGCGCCAGACGATGCGGCCGCCCGCCATCAGCTGCTCGGCGAACTTCTGCGCCAGCCGGTCGTGGCCGCTCAGCGCCCTGACGTTCTGCTGGCGCGCCTCGGCCAGCCACTGGATGCCGGCCTGGCTCAGGCGCAGGGTCTCGCGCCCGTCCGCGGCGAGGTGCAGATCCAGCATGCCGGCCGCCAGCAGATCGATCTCGAGCGCGTCCTTGCAGGGCCAGCCGGCCGAACGCCAGACCTGCATCAGGCGGCTGCGGTGGCTGCGACTCAGGGCGGGCGGGCTCATCCCACTGATTATAAATACAGTAGCCAGCCGACCATGCCTGCGGCGCGCAGGGATACTGGCGGCATGACGCCCCTGCACCCCGCCCCCCACAGCATCGACAGCCAGGCCCTGGCGCGCCAGCTGGGCGTGCGCCTGGACGAAGGCCTGGCCGCCGACGAGGTGCTGGCGCGCCAGCAGGCGCATGGCCCGAACCGCCTGCCCGAGGCGCCGCCGCGCCCGGCCTGGGCGCGCCTCGCGGACCAGTTCCGCGACTTCATGATCCTGGTGCTGCTGGCCGCGGCCCTGCTGTCGGGCCTGATCGGCGATCTGGCCGACACCCTGGTGATCCTGCTGATCGTGCTGCTCAACGCCGCCATCGGCTTCTGGCAGGAATGGCGCGCCGACCAGGCGCTCAGCGCGCTGCAGCGCATGGCGGCGCCGCGCGCCACCGTGATGCGCGCCGGCGGCCAGCGCCATGTGGTGGCCACCGAGCACCTGGTGCCCGGCGACGTGGTGCTGCTGGAGGCCGGCAATCTGGTGCCCGCCGACCTGCGCCTGCACGAGGTGGCGCAGATGCGGGTGGACGAGTCGGCGCTGACCGGCGAATCGGTCACGGTGGAGAAGACGCACCAGCACCTGCCGCTGGAAGTGAGCGCCCTGGGCGATCGCATCAACATGGCCTACAAGGGCACGCTGGTGACGCATGGTCGCGGCGCCGGCCTGGTGGTGGCCACCGGCGCGCACACCGAGCTGGGCCAGGTGGCCGGCCTGCTGAACGGCGCGGCCAGCCGCGCCACGCCGCTGCAGCTGCGCCTGGCGGCCTTCGGCAAGCGGCTCTCGGTGGTGGTGCTGGCGATCTGCGCACTGGTGTTCGCGATCGGCGTGCTGCGCGGCGAGCCCCTGCTGCTGATGGCGCTGACCGCCATCAGCCTGGCGGTGGCGGCCATCCCCGAGGCGCTGCCGGCGGTGGTGACGGTGCTGCTGGCGCTGGGCGCGCGCCGCCTCGTCACGGTGAACGCGCTGGTACGGCGCCTGCCCAGCGTCGAGACGCTGGGCTCGGTGTCGGTGATCTGCTCCGACAAGACCGGCACCCTCACCCTCAACCGCATGCAGCTGCGCGAGCAGCGCAGCTGGCACACCGAGGCCGACGCCAACACCAACGTGTTTTGGCAAGCGCTGGTGCTGTGCAACGACGCGGTACCGGCAGCAGACGGCTGGCTGGGCGACCCCACCGAGACCGCCCTGCTGCAGGCCGCCGCCGAGGCCGGCCTGGACGTGGCCGCGCTGCAGCTGGCCAGCCCGCGCCGGCACGAATGGCCCTTCGATGCCGAGCGCAAGCGCATGAGCACCCTGCATCAGGCCGGCGCGGGCTGGGTCGCCTATGTGAAGGGCGCGCCCGAGTCGCTGCTGCCGCGCTGCGCCGCCGGGGCCGAGGCGCTGGCCACCGCGCAGGCCTGGGCGGCCCAGGGCCTGCGCGTGCTGGCGGTGGCGCGCAAGCAGGGCAAGGCCGAGGTGGTGGCGGTGGCGGCCGATGCCTTCGAGCAAGACCTGACCCTGCTAGGCCTGGTGGGCCTGATCGACCCGCCGCGCCCCGAGGCGCGCGCCGCCGTGGCCGAATGCTTAGGCGCCGGCATCCGGCCGGTGATGATCACCGGCGACCATCCGGCCACGGCCCTGGCGATCGCGCGCGACCTGGGGCTGGACGCCAGCGGCGGCGTGCTCAGCGGGGCCGAGCTGGCGCGGCTGGACGAGGCCGGCCTGGCCGCCGCGGTGCAGCGCGTCTCGGTCTATGCGCGCATGGACCCGGCGCAGAAGATCCGCATCGTGCAGGCCCTGCAGGCCGCCGGCCAGTATGTGGCCATGACCGGCGACGGCGTGAACGACGCGCCGGCGCTGCGCAGCGCCGACATCGGCGTGGCGATGGGCCGCGGCGGCACCGACGTGGCGCGCGAGGCCTCCGCCCTGGTGCTGTTGGACGACAACTTCGCCACCATCGTCGGCGCGGTGCGCGAGGGCCGGCGCATCTTCGACAACATCCGCAAGTTCATCCGCTATGCGCTGACCGGCAATTCGGGCGAGATCTGGCTGCTGTTCCTGGCGCCCCTGCTGGGCCTGCCGATCCCGCTGCTGCCCATCCACATTCTCTGGGTCAACCTGGTCACCGACGGCCTGCCGGGCCTGGCGCTGGCCACCGAACCGGCCGAACGCGGCGTGATGCGGCGCCCGCCGCGGCCGCCGCAGGAGAGCGTGTTCGCCCATGGCCTGTGGCAGCACGCGCTCTGGGTGGGCCTGCTGATCGGCGGCCTGTGCCTGGGCGTGCAGGCCTGGTCGCTGGGCCTGCACGCCCAGGCAACAGACTCGGCGGGCAACGCGCATGGCCAGACCATGGTGTTCACGCTGCTGACGCTGGCGCAGATGGCGCATCTGCTGGCGATCCGCTCGGAGCGCGAATCGCTCTTCACCCAGGGTCTGATGAGCAACCTGCCGCTGCTGGGCGCGGTGCTGCTGACGCTGGTGCTGCAGCTGGCCACCGTCTATGTGCCCTGGCTGCAGCCCATCTTCCGCACCCAGGCGCTCAGCGCCGGCGAGCTCTTCGCCTGCTTTGGCCTGGCCGGCCTGGTGTTCCTGGCGGTGGAGATCGAGAAGCTCTGGCGTCGGCGACGCAGCTAGAACTACACCTCCAGCCACTCCTTGCGGATATAGCTGTTGGCGCGCAGCTCGGCGGGTGTGCCCTCGAAGACGATGCGGCCATGGCCCATCACATAGCAGCGCTCGGAGATTTCCAGCGCGATCGCCAGCTTCTGTTCCACCAGCAGCACGGCGATGCCGCGGCGCTTCAGCTCCTTCAGGTACTCGGCTACCAGCTCGACGATCTTGGGCGCCAGGCCCTCGGTGGGCTCGTCGATCATGATCAGGTCCGGGTCGCCCATCAGGGTGCGGCACAGCGTCAGCATCTGCTGCTCGCCGCCCGAGAGCACGCCGGCCTCGGTGTGCTGGCGCTCCTTCAGGCGCGGAAACATCTGGTACATGTCGTCGAAGCCCCAGCGCGCCTTCTTGGCGCCGCTCTTCTGGCCCAGCAAGAGGTTCTGGTGCACGGTGAGCTTGGGAAAGATGTCGCGGTTCTCGGGCACGTAGCCGATACCCTCGTGCGCGATCTCGTAGGCCTTGCGGCCCAGCAGCTCGCGTTCGCCGAACTTCACCGAGCCGGTACCGTCCACCTGGCCCATGATGGTCTTGGCGGTGGTGGAGCGGCCCGAGCCGTTGCGGCCCAGCAGGCTGACGATCTCGCCCGGCCGCACCTCCATGCTGACGCCATGCAGCACATGGCTCTTGCCGTAGAAGGCATGCAGGTTGTCGAGTTTGAGCAGGCGACCTTGGCTCATGCGTGCACCTCCGCCAGCACCGAGCCCAGATAGGCCTCCTGCACGCGCGCATTGGCGCGCACCGCGTCGGGCGTGTCGAAGGCGATCACCTCGCCATAGACCAGCACCGCAATCTTGTCGGCCAGGCCGAACACCACGCCCATGTCGTGCTCCACGGTCAGCAGGGTCTTGCCCTCGGTGACCTCGCGTATCAGCTGGATGAAGCGCTTGGTCTCGCTCTTGCTCATGCCCGCGGTGGGCTCGTCCAGCAGGATCACGCTGGAGCCGCCCGCGATGGTGATGCCGATCTCCAGCGCGCGCGCCTCGGCATAGGTGAGGTTCATCGCCAGCACGTCGCGGCGCTTGTCGAGCTTGATCATCTCCAGCACCTCTTCGGCGCGGTCGTTGGCATCGTCGAGCTCGGCCAGGAATTTCCAGAACGCGTACTTGTAGCCCATGCTCCACAGCACCGCGCAGCGGATGTTCTCGAACACCGAGAGGCGCGTGAACAGATTGGAGACCTGGAAGCTGCGCGAGAGCCCGCGGCGGTTGATCTCGTAGGGCTTGAGGTGGTTGATGCGTTCGCCGTGCAGCAGGATGTCGCCGCTGCTCGGGTGGAAACGCCCGCTGATGAGGTTGAAGAGCGTGGACTTGCCGGCGCCGTTGGGGCCGATCACCGCCACCCGCTCGCCGGGCTTCACCGCCAGCTCGGCGCCGCGGATGATCTCGCTCTTGCCGAAGCTCTTGCGCACGGCGCGCAGCTCGAGGGCGTATGCGTTGCCATGTGCGCTGCTCATAGCGTCTCCCTGCGTTTGATCTCTTTCTCGATTTCCTCTTGCACCAGATCCCACTCCTGCTTGAACTGGCGGCGCGCCAGCTCGAACAGGGCCAGCCCGGTCAGCAGCACGAAGCCGGCGCCGAACCAGGCGTCCACGCCGCCGGCGTTCAGGGCCATGCCGGCGAAGCGCATCTGCGGACCCAGCGCGGCGTTCAGCTGCAGGTGGTAGAGCATCTCCACCATCACCGCGGCGCCGGCCAGCAGGGTCAGGCCGGTGCCGGCCAGGGCCAGGTAGCTGGTCCAGAGCTTGCGCAGCTTGCCGAAGGCGGCGACGCGCAGATTCATCATGATCAGGCCGGCAAAGCCGCCCGGCGCATACATCACCATGAAGAGGAAGATCAGGCCCAGGTAGAGCAGCCAGGCCGAGGTCAGTTCGGACAGCAGCACCAGGGCCACCACCATCAGCACCGCACCGATGATGGGGCCGAAGAAGAAGGTGGCGCCGCCCAGGAAGGTGAACAGCAGGTAGGCGCCCGAGCGCGCGGCGCCCACCACCTCGGCGGTGACGATCTCGAAGTTCAGCGCCGCCAGGCCGCCGGCAATGCCGGCGAAGAAGCCCGAGATCATGAAGGCCATGAAGCGCACCCACTGGGTGTCATAGCCGATGAACTCGACGCGCTCGGGGTTGTCGCGCACCGCGTTGAGCATGCGGCCCAGCGGCGTGCGGGTGAGCGCGAACAGCAGCGCGGTGCAGATGAAGGCGTAGACCGCGATCAGGTAATAGACCTGGACCTGCGGGCCGAAGCTGATGCCCAGCACCGCCTTGCCGATCACGCGGTTGCCCGAGACCCCGCCCTCGCCGCCGAAGAACTCCGGCAGCATCAGCGACATCGACCAGATCAGCTCGCCCAGGCCCAGCGTGATCATCGCGAAGGGCGTGCCGGACTTCTTGGTCGAGACATAGCCGAACAGGGCCGCGAAGCCCAGCCCCGCCAGCCCGCCCACCAGCGGCACCAGGCTCACCGGCAGGCCCAGCTGGCCGGCCGACACGGCATTCAGCGTGTGCATGGCGAGGAAGGAGCCCAGCCCGCTGTAGACCGCATGGCCGAAGCTGAGCATGCCGCCCTGCCCCAGCAGCAGGTTGTAGGCCAGGCAGGCAATGATGGCGATGCCGATCTGCGACAGCATGGTCTGCGCCAGGCTGCTGGTCCACAGCAGCGGCGCGACCAGCAGCACCAGGGCATAGATGCCCCAGATGAACCAGCGGCCGACGTTGTAGGGTTTGAAGTGGTAATGGGAGGAACTGGCGCGAACGTGGTTCATGACAGGGCTCCCGCCGGGCCGCCCCAGGGGAGGCCTGCGCCCCCTTGGGGGGCAGTGAACGAAGTGAACGTGGGGGCCAACATGTCAGTCCTCGCGCGTGCCGAGCAGGCCCTTGGGGCGGAAGATCAGGATCAACACCATCAGCAGATAGGGAAGAATCGGCGCCACCTGCGCCAGGCTGAGCCTCAGAATGGGGTAGCCGAAGGTCTGTGGGCCGGCCGCGATGCCCAGGCTATTGAGCAGGGTGATGAGCGAGCCGTCCACCGTCAGCGGCAGGGTCTGCAGCAGGCCGATCAGGATCGAGCCGACGAAGGCGCCGGCCAGCGAACCCACGCCGCCCACCACCACCACCACGAAGATGATGGAGCCGACGATCACCGCCATCGAGGGCTCGGTGACGAAGGTGAAGCCGCCGATCACGCCGGCCAGCGCGGCCAGCGCGCAGCCGCTGCCGAACACCAGCATCAGCACGCGCGGCACGTTGTGGCCCAGCGCCTCGACCATCTCGGGATGCGTCAGCGCCGCCTGTATCACCAGGCCGATGCGGGTGCGCGTGAGCAGCAGCCACAGCGCCAGCAGCATGCCCAGCGCCACCAGCATCATGAAGGCGCGCGTGAGCGGGAACTTGGAACAGGCCGCCCCCGCCGCCGAGCACAGCGCTAGCGGCGCCTCGCCCAGCGCCAGGCTGAGACCCTGCAGCGGATGCTGCACGATGGTGAAGGCCGGCCCCTGCAGCGAGGGCGGCGGCGTGAACGGCACCGCCGTGCGGCCCCACACCAGCTGCACCAGCTCCAGCACCACATAGGACAGGCCGAAGGTGATGAGCAGCTCGGGCACATGACCGAACTTGTGCACGCGCCGCAGCGCCATGCGCTCGAAGCCCGCGCCCACCAGGCCCACCAGCAGCGGCGCCGCCAGCAGCGCCGGCCAGAAGCCGATCACGCCCACCAGGGTGTAGGCGAAGTAGGCCCCCAGCATGTAGAAGCTGGCATGGGCAAAGTTCAGCACCCCCATCATGCTGAAGATCAGCGTGAGGCCGGAGCTGAGCATGAACAGCAGCAGCCCGGAGGACAGGCCGTTCAGCAGATTGATGAGGATTTGGTCCACGGGTTCTCGCGAAGTCGGTGCGTCTCAAGAAGCGGGGCCATCGTCACGATGGCCCCGCGCAGCCGGCTCGAATCAGACGGTGCTCAAGGGCGCTTCATCTGGCAAGAGGTGGGCGTGCTGGACACATAGGGCTCGTAGGTCTTCACCTCGGCAAAGGTATAGCCGGTGTTCTCCGGGCTGTACGTGTGCTTGGCATCGACCTTCTGCCACACCGAGATGTAGAGCGGCTGCTGCAGCTGGTGGTCGGTCTTGCGCATCTCCACATCGCCGTTGAAGCTCTTGAACTTCAGCCCTTCCAGCGCCGCCGCCACCTTGAGCGGGTCGGTGGACTTGGCCTTGGCCATCGCATCGCCCAGCGCGCTGTAGATATGGATCACGCTGCCGGTGTAGAAGTCGTCGTTGAACTTGGCCTTGAACTCGTCGGACCATTTGCCCATCTGGCCGCCCATGCTGTTGTGGTTGTAGGCCACTTGGTAGACGCGGCCCGCACCGCTGGCGCCGATCGCCGTGGGCGTGCCGGTGACGCCGGCGTAATAGGTGTAGAACTTGCCGTTGAAGCCCGACTCGTTGGCGGCCTTGATCAGCAGCGCCAGGTCCGAGCCCCAGTTGCCGGTGATCACGGTGTCGGCGCCGCTGGCCTTGATCTTGGCCACATAGGGCGCGAAGTCGCGCACCTGGGCGATCGGGTGCAGGTCTTCGCCGACGATCTGGATGTCCGGACGCTTGCGCGCCAGCAGCTCCTTGGCGTACTTGGCGACCTGGTGGCCGTGCGCGTAGTTCTGGTTCAGCAGGAACACCTTCTTGACGTCGCTCTGGTCCTTCAGGAAGGTGGTGATGGCCTCCATCTTCATGGAGGTGTCGGCGTCCATGCGGAAGTGCCAGTAGCTGCACTTGCTGTTGGTCAGGTCGGGATCGACCGCCGAATGGTTCAGGAACAGGATTTCCTTGCCGGGGTTGCGCTCGTTGTGCTTGTTGATCGCGTCCACCAGGGCCAGCGCCACGCCCGAGCCATTGCCCTGGGTGACATAGCGCACGCCCTGGTCGATGGCCGACTTCAGCGCGTTCAGCGATTCCGCCGGGCTCAGCTTGTTGTCGATCGGCACGATCTCGAACTTCACGCCGGCGGGGTTGGTCTTGTTGAACTTCTCGGCGAAGAACTGGAAGCTCTTGACCTGGTTCTGACCCACCGGGCCCATCAGGCCGGAGAGCGGATCGATCCAGGCAATCTTCACCGTCTCGCCCTTCTGTGCATGGGCCAGGCCGGCGCAGCTGAGCAGCGCTGCGGCGGCAAGGGTTGCCAGGGTGGCGGTTCGTTGGGCTCTGTGCATCGTTGTCTCCTTGGGTTGTATAAGGCGTGCGTTACAGAAAAACCGGCGTCGTGCCAAGACCCGACCCGCCGGCTCGACCGGCCGCGGTGTCAGGTCTTGCCTCGTGATCAGGCCGTGGGCAGCTTGTAGCCCTTGAACTGCTCGCGCAGCTTGAGCTTTTGCAACTTGCCGGTGGCGGTGTGCGGCAGCTCGGTGACGAAGGCCACGTCGTCGGGGATCTGCCACTTGGCGATGCGGCCCTCGTAGAAGGCCAGCAGCTCCTCGCGCGTGAGCTCGGCGCCGGGCTTCTTCACCGCCACCAGCAGCGGGCGCTCGTCCCACTTGGGATGGCGGCAGGCGATCACCGCGGCCTCGTGCACGGCCGGGTGGGCCATGGCGATGTTCTCCAGGTCGATCGAGCTGATCCACTCGCCGCCGGACTTGATCACGTCCTTGCTGCGGTCGGTGATCTGCATGAAGCCATCGGCGTCGATGGTGGCCACGTCGCCGGTGGGGAACCACTCGCCCATCGAACTGCCGTCGGCGCCATGCACGGGCACCAGCGGCGAGCCGTCCTGCTGGAAATAGGTGTTGATGACCCAGGGGCCGCGCACCACCAGGTTGCCGGCGCTGGCGCCATCCCATGGCAAGGCCTGACCCTCGTCGTCGATCACGGCCATGTCGATGCCGTAGATCACCTTGCCCTGCTTTTCCAGGATGCGGCGCTGCTGCTCGGGCGGCAGCGCCAGCTGCTTGGCGGTGAGCTTGGAGAGCGTGCCCAGCGGCGACAGCTCGGTCATGCCCCAGGCGTGGATCACCTCCACGCCATAGTCGTCCATCAGGGTCTTGAGCATCGCCGGCGGGCAGGCCGAGCCGCCGATCACGGTGCGCTTGAAGGTGCTGAAGCTGAGCTTGTTGCTGGCCACATAGGTCAAGAGGCCCAGCCAGACGGTGGGCACGCCGGCGCTGAAGCTGACCTTCTCGGTCTCGAACAGCTCGTACAACGACTTGCCGTCCAGGTGCGGGCCGGGGAACACCAGCTTGCAGCCGACGATGGCGCTGCTGTAGGGCAGGCCCCAGGCGTTGACGTGGAACATCGGCACCACCGGCAGGATCACGTCCTTGGCCGAGCAGTCCATCGCATCCGGCAGGGCCGAGCCATAGGCATGCAGCACGCTGGAGCGGTGGCTGTAGACGGCGCCCTTGGGGTTGCCGGTCGTGCCCGAGGTGTAGCAGATGCTGGAGGCGGTGTTCTCGTCGAAGCTGGGCCAGGCATAGCGGCCGTCCTCGGCCTCCAGCAGCTCCTCGTAGCAGAGCAGATTGGGCAGCGTGCTGGCGGCCGGCATGTGGGCACGGTCCGTCATCAGCACATAGTGCTTGATCTGCGGTAGGTGCTCGGCCAGCTTCTCGACCAGGGGCAGGAAGTTGAGGTCGAAGCACAGGGCGCGGTCCTGCGCGTCCTTGGCGATCCAGGCGATCTGCTCGGGGAACAGGCGCGGGTTGATGGTGTGGCAGACCAGCTGCGAGCCCGAGCTGCCGTAGTAGATCTCCAGATGGCGGTAGCCGTTCCAGGCCAGGGTGCCGACACGCTCGCCGGCCTGCAGGCCCAGACGGGCAAAGGCCTGGGCCAGCTTGCGCGAGCGCAGCTCGGCCTCGCGCCAGTTGTAGCGGTGCAGGTCGCCCTCGACCCGCTTGCTGACGATCTCGGTATCGCCCGAATGCCGCGCCGCATGCTGGATCAGTGAAGAAATCAGCAAGGGCATGGACATCATCTGTCCCATCAAGGCCATCTACGGTCTCCTGTACTTCTTGGTTCAAACCAGTTTAGGGCGCGTCCCCTAGCTCGATAGTCACCCTCGTTACACAGGATGCGCAAGAGGACCTAGCGTAAACACTGCCCCGGCTTGCGACAGCCCCTGCACCAGCGGTTGGCAGATTTGCGCCCCGTGCTCAGAATCGGTGCATCGCCCGCCGAGAGGAATCGCCATGAACCTGAACAATCTGGGCCTGGCCCGCAAGCTCACCGGCGCCATCGCGCTGCTGCTGGCCGCGATGCTGGCCATCGGTGGCTTCACCCTGTTGCGCGCCCAGGCCATCGAGCGCCAGGCCAGCGAGGCGATCGAGCAGGCGCAGACGCTGATACGCAAGTCGGTCAAGTGGCAGGGCATGACCGAGACCGCGGTGGCGCGCAGCATGGCCGCCGCGGTGAGCAAGGACCCCGCGGTGGGCGAGCTCTTCAAGGAGGCCATGGCCACCGACACGCCGCGCGTGGTGAAGCTGCGCGAGGAGATCACCAAGGAGGCGCAGACGCCCGAGGACCAGACCCAGCTGAAGCAGATCGTCGGCTTTGGCGGCAGCCTGCTGGCCGCCAGCAAGAAGGCGCGCGAACTCGGCGCGGCCGGCGACAGCGCCGGCGCCGCCAAGGTGGTGCAGGAGGAATACGGGCCGGCGGTGCGCAGCTATCTGGGCGCGATCGAGCGCTTCGTGCAGATGCAGGCCGACAAGGCCAGCAAGGCCGAGCAGGCCGCGGTGGCGGCGCGCACCGGCCTGCTGTGGATGGGCGCGATCGGCGCGCTGCTGATCGTGGCCGCCGGCATGCTGATCGCCTGGGCCCTGGTGCGCTCCATCGTCACCCCGCTGGCCCAGGCCGTGAAGCTGGCCGAGGCGGTGGCGGCCGGCGATCTGCGCACCCATATCAGCGCCGCGGGCACGAACGAAACCGGCCAGCTGCTGGCGGCGCTCAAGCGCATGAACGACGGGCTGGTGGACATCGTGGCCCAGGTGCGCGAGGGCAGCGACTCGATCGCCACCGGCAGCGCCGAGATCGCGCGCGGCAACGCCGACCTGAGCCAGCGCACCGAGGAGCAGGCCAGCAATCTGCAGCACACCGCGGCCTCGATGGAGCAGCTCACCGCCACCGTGAAGCAGAACGCCGACACCGCGCGCGCCGCCACTCAGTTGGCCGCCAGCGCCTCGGCCGTGGCGGCCCAGGGCGGCACGGCGGTGAACGAGGTGGTGGCGACGATGGAGCAGATCAGCGCCGCCTCGCGCAAGATCTCCGACATCATCGGCACCATCGACGGCATCGCCTTCCAGACCAATATCCTGGCGCTGAACGCCGCGGTGGAGGCGGCGCGCGCCGGCGAGCAGGGCCGCGGCTTCGCGGTGGTGGCCGGCGAGGTGCGCACGCTGGCGCAACGCAGCGCGCAGGCGGCGCGCGAGATCAAGACCCTGATCGGCGACAGCGTCGACAAGGTCGAGATCGGCAGCACCCTGGCCGGCAATGCCGGCCGCACCATGGGCGAGATCGTGAGCCAGGTGAAGCGCGTCTCCGACCTGATCGCCGAGATCAGCGCCGCCAGCGCCGAGCAGAGCCAGGGCATTGCCCAGGTGGGCGATGCGGTGACCCAGCTCGACCAGGTGACGCAGCAGAACGCCGCCCTGGTCGAACAGGCCGCGGCGGCGGCCGACAGCCTGCAGCAGCAGGCCGGGCGCATGACCGAGGTGGTGGCGGTGTTCCGGCTGCACTGACAGGGGCATTGCGCGCCCGCCCGGCGGCTTGGCGGGCGCCTGTCTACACTGCCGGCCATCATGCATGCTGAATGGCCCAACCGCTTTGCCCGCCTGGGCCCCGAGTTCTACACCGAGCTGCCCGCCCAGGGTCTGCCGGACCCGCATTGGGTGGCGCAGAGCCCGGCCTGCGCCGAGTTGCTGGGCATGCCCGCCGACTGGGCCTCGCAGCCGAGTCTTCAGGCCCTGCAGGTCTTCAGCGGCAACGCGCAATGGCCCGGCATGCAGACCCTGGCCAGCGTCTACAGCGGCCACCAGTTCGGCCAATGGGCCGGCCAGCTCGGCGACGGGCGCGCGCTCTGGCTGGGCGAGTTGGCCACGCCGCAAGGCGGCCTGGAGCTGCAGCTCAAGGGCGCGGGCCTGACGCCCTACTCCCGCATGGGCGATGGCCGTGCGGTGCTGCGCTCCTCGATCCGCGAATTCCTCTGCTCCGAGGCGATGGCGGCGCTGGGCATCCCGAGCACGCGCGCGCTTTGCATCACCGGCTCGGCCCTGCCGGTGCGGCGCGAAAGCATGGAGACCGCGGCGGTGGTCACGCGCGTCGCGCCCAGCTTTCTGCGCTTCGGCCACTTCGAGCATTTCGCCCACCATGGCCAGCATGCCGCGCTGCGCCGACTGGCCGATCATTTCATCGCCGAGCATGCGCCCGAATGCCTGGACGCGCCCCAGCCGGTGGTGGCGCTGCTGGCGCGCGTGGCCGGACAGACCGCCGAGCTGCTGGCGCAATGGCAGGCGGTGGGCTTCTGCCATGGGGTGATGAATACCGACAATATGTCCCTGCTGGGCCTGACGATCGACTACGGCCCGTTCGGCTTCCTGGACGGCTTCGACCCGGGCCATGTCTGCAACCATTCCGACCACCAGGGCCGCTATGCCTATGCGCGCCAGCCCAATGTGGCGTTCTGGAACCTGCATGCGCTGGCCCAGGCGCTGCTGCCGCTGCTGTCCGCCGATCCCGACGCTGCACGCGAGGCTGAGCGCGAGGCCGCGGGCGAGCAATTGCTGGAGGCACTGGAGCCCTACCGCGAGCGCTTCCCGCGCGCCCTGCTCGGGGCCATGCGCGCCAAGCTGGGCCTGGCCACCGCACAGGAGGGCGACCGCGAGCTGGTGGACGACTGGCTGCGGCTGCTGGCCGCCACCCGGGTGGACTACACGATCGCGCACCGCCGCCTGAGCCGCTACGGCACCCAGCCCGAGGCGCTGCGCGACCTGTTCCTGGACCGGCCCGCCTTCGACGCCTGGGCGCTGCGCTACCAGGCCAGGCTGGCCCAGGAGGGCAGCGTGGCGGCCGAGCGCGAGGCCGCCATGCTGGCCCGCAACCCCGCGGTGGTGCTGCGCAACCATCTCGCCGAGGGCGCGATCCGCCAGGCCCAGGCGGGCGATTTCAGCGAAGTGCAGCGCCTGCTGAAAGTTTTGAGCCGGCCCTTCGACGAACCCGAGCAAGCCAGCGATGCCGGCTTCCCGCCCGACTGGGCGCAACATCTGGAAGTGTCTTGTTCATCATGAGTGACTACCCCATCAAGAAGACCGATGCCGAGTGGCGCGAGCAGCTCGACCCCATGCAGTACCAGGTGGCCCGCCACGCCGCCACCGAGCACGCCTTCACCGGCAAGTACTGGGATCATTGGGACAGCCAGGGCCGCTACAACTGCGTCGGTTGCGGCACGCCGCTGTTCGAGCCGGCAACCAAGTTCGACGCCGGCTGCGGCTGGCCCAGCTACTGGGCGCCCATCAACAGCGAGGTGGTGGAGCGCGTGGTGGACAAAAGCCATGGCATGGTGCGGGTGGAGGTGCGCTGCCAGCGCTGCGGTTCGCACCTGGGCCATGTCTTCCCCGACGGGCCGGAACCCAGCGGCGAGCGCTTCTGCATCAATTCGGCCGCGCTAGACTTCGCCCCCAAGACCTGAGCCACCCGGCCCGAGGCGCCCTGATTGCGATTGAATGAAG